>Ga0209810_1001849_pt1 | contig 28634 bp, 18 predicted proteins | sample Coa_R1_7_FD_187159 | JGI IMG/M metagenome (GOLD analysis project Ga0209810, IMG submission 187159) | Surface soil microbial communities from Centralia Pennsylvania, which are recovering from an underground coalmine fire - Coalmine... | ecosystem: Environmental > Terrestrial > Soil > Unclassified... | reverse complement strand
GGGTCGGGAGTTCCTACGGTCACAGCAATAACCTCCTCGACCGTCGAACCGGTGAGTGCGCCATTGTTAAACATCTGATAGGAACGCTTCATCACCAAGCAGCCGAGTGACGGAGCCAGCCACTTGTCCTCCTTGACTGACATTGGGCCAAATGTGTGCTGCTCATGATCAAGCAGCACTGAGTAGCCGAGCATCGTGGTTTGGGCCGTCGCGTTTGTCGCGGAACAGGTCGGGGTAGCCGAGAGCATCTGCATCTCAGAGCCTGCCAACTTGTAAGTGGTTATGGACTGGCTGACAGGGTCGACCGCAATCCGAAACCCTTTTGCCAAATCAACGACGGTTTTCATCCCATCCGGGTGGTTGTCCACCGTCAGGCGCATCCGAACCCGCGAGCCGTCAACGCGGTTTGCGAGAACGGAAGTTTCCGTCCGCCGAAGCTTACCCATAGCATCATAGTACTTGGTGAGGATGGTCGCGGAGCAGGCCACTCGCTTTCCCGCCACTTGGGCACGCGTTGACCGAGTAAGGACAGTATAGGTTAAAGATGCTACACCCAGTAGCATTACAGCCATTGATATGTGCCGCTTCCACATAACTTCACCCTCCCTTGCTCTACTGAGGCCTGGCGCAAGTGAAACAGCCAGGATATGCACCGCACATGCTCGTGCAGTAGGTTATCCATCCGCTTCCTCCACCACATTGAGGATCGAGACAATAGTCTGATTCGCAGTAATCCCCTCCGCAGAGACTATAATCAATCTGGCAGTAACGCTGAGCCAGGTTTCCATAGTTTTCGTAACCTCCAAAGCTGCATTGTGCCCTGAGTCGGATTGCAACGCTCAGCATGAGCAGCAACAACCCAACGATGGTTGCCAACATGTTGCGGGAAGGCATGACTGAACCTCCGAAGGCAACGAATCTATGCCCAATTTATCACCCCCCCGCGATGTCAAGAGGGATCGTTGGTAGCTGCCATCAATGGTTTTTCTTAGGGGTGGATCTGTAATCGCGCGAAGAATCCTCAATCAGGAGCTAGCCAATCAGCCATGTCTCCTACTTACGCGAGCCCCATTCGGGTGTAGTCTTCGGGAGTGAGTCCAAGCGTATAGTCAAGCTCATGAAGGGGCTTGCCGAGCCCGTACACGGTCCATGTCAAATTGCGCACGATGATCTGAGGCACGCATACTTCATACCATGTGATGTCGAAGATCTCCGTAGCCGGGCTCGCTCCGAAGGCCAATACCTGTAAGTCGATTTCAGAGGACGGCAACTGGAAACGAGTGTCTGTGACCCGCCTTTGCTTATCTCCCACGAGTTCCACATCAACCATCGCTTCTGCGCTTCCGGAACTGGCGAGGCGAGCAACGAATTCCTCGGGGCTGGCATACTGGTCAATCTTTGAGATCCAGACGGCGATTTCGCGTTCGCCGAACTTCTCCGCAAAGCTGCTGAAGATTGCGCTGCGCAAGCGCCTCCCGAGATTGTACAGGGCAAAACCAATGGTATTGGCCACGCCCGGCACTGCGAAATCCAGGGCGGCCAGGTTCTTCCCAAACTTTTTGAAGATAACCTGACACAGGATGGAGAGGGAGCCTGCGAGATTGGTCCAGAACAAGGGAAGGTGAAGATCAAAATCGTCTGAAATGCCCTTGATCTGGCGCACCACGCTTTCTTTGTGAGGATCCTGGCCCTGACTCACCTCCGCGACAGTGCGCATGCAGATTTCCTTGACCCTCTCGTTAAAGCCGTGATTATCGATCCGTGCCTGCAGGGATAGAAATCTACTGCGCGTGAACTCGTATAACTCGGAGCGCAGGGATTCTCTGTTGAGAGTCAATTCGGGGGAAAGTGGAAGGTCAAGAATAAAGGAGTCGCGGAAGAGAGCGGGAATGAGGTCCGGAAAGTCAGCCTGGTTGCTCCGAATGGAGAGATACAACTTGTCAGACACAATGGTCGGCACCGGGCATGGCTCCACAACCAGCGGAATCACGCGCGGCTTCTTGCCCGAGATTTCTCTGTTCAGCGCAATGGTCAATTCTTTCTGAACCCATGGAGACGCCACCGATTTCTCGGTGAGGAGTGCCAGAAGAAAATCTGCGGATTCGATCCCGGCGCCGATCTCGCCCAGCAGGGAGTCTCCCGGCCTAAGCTCGACTCTGTCGAACCAGACGTCGACGGCTTGATCGCGCATGAATCTGAACAGCCGGGTTGCAAGAGCATTGTCCGCTGACGAGTGGGATAGAAACGCTTTCATGCGAGTTGGTTGAAATCCAGCCTTCCGGCGCAACAGGAGCCCAAATGATGACCATTATACATTCTGCACAGCCAGCATCAACCGCTCGGTGTTTCTCCAAACTCGGTCGCGCCTTTGAACTCCCACGGCGTTGACAGGGGCTAGCCATCGTCAGTAGTTTTTCGAACATTGCTTGCGATCGCTGGCGAAGAGTTCAAGAATTCGCGTCGAGTCACGGTTTGGCTCCATGGGGTGGAAGAGTTGACGGGGGCGCGTTGACCTTGCCGTATCTCCGGCCAGGGCCGCTGAGCCTCTGCCTCCTGCTGTCCATTGCCGTCGTTACCTTATCTTCGGCATGCTTTCCACCACCCCTTCGCATCCACTACACTTTTCACTCCGTGAAATTTAGGAGGCGCTCTTAGGGTTCGTTCCGCAAAAAATAGATGCGTCAAAATTGCGCCTGCCTCCTTCCACAGGTTGCTGAATTCTTTGGCCTCTCCAAGGATCGGCTATTGATTTTAAAGCCCGATTAGGGTTCGCGGGAAAAATTTTTGTTGCTCCAATCCCTTCGATCATGGCTCGACAGCATCCACAGAAAAAGGCTTGCGATCGCCAATTGCAGTCTAATACCAGCGCTTGGGAATAAGCTTCAACGGCTTGTAGTGGAAGATTGGAAGACATCCGCATCGAGCGGTCAGCATAGCAGTTCGCAGTGAGACAAAGGAGACAAGCGCGACAAATGAGACAGTTTTCCTTGCAGAGCGATGGAGTCAGCCGATAACAGAATCGCCATGTTCGAAAATCGCGAGGTGTTGATCTAGCGCAAGAGGCTATACGTAGATGCGCATGAGGTTTGCCACTTCTAAGAGCCCACAAAACCGCAGACCCCGAACCAAGGAGTCTTGCGCCATACGTCACGACTGCGGCTCAGAAGCTATACCGCAGCGACATCTGGAGGACGCGCGGGTTCCACAGGTTTAGCGCGCCCAACCCGTTCAGAGGAACCAAGGATCCAAAGGCGCAATTTCCTGCAGGCCCGGGTGTACACCCCACGGGGCTACTCTGCACGACAGAATTGGGAAGATGCGGGAACGCGTATCGGCTCGAAAACACGTTGAAAATATCCAAACGGTATTGCAGCGTGTGTCGTTCCGTAACCTGAAAGTTCTTCATGAAGGAAATATCTCCCTCATGGACTGAGCTCCCTCGGAGCGAATCCCTCGACACGTTGCCAAAAGTCCCCGCTTCCGGTACGGCAAATGCAGCTGGATTGAACCATTGTAACACCGTCTGGGTGCCTGCCTTGGGATTACCGACCAGATTGGCTCGAATCCTGTTTCCGAAAATATTTCCTGTCTGATTGACAGGAGTTGAACGCGGACAACAGCCGACGGTGAAAGGCAGACCGCTCGCGAAAGTCACGATGCCGCTGGTTTGCCAACCACCCAGAATCCAATTAGCCCACCCTAGATCAATGTTCCTGCCTTTCCCAATCGGATCCTCGTAAAGATAGCTCAGAACAAACCGCTGGGGCTGATCGAACGCCGCCGGGCCATAATCGGCGGCAAGATCGTGGGCATTTTGGATGAAGTTCGCGATTTGGCCGCCGAACTGTGCGATTTCAGACCCAAGATCAAAAGTCCTCGACCAGGTGTAGTTGGCATCAAACTGAAAGCCTTGCGAAAAGCGCTTTTCAAGGCGAATCTGCAAGGCGTTGTAATTGGACCAGAGGATATTGGCGTTTGCATAGCTGCCCGAAGAAAGATTTGCAAAGGGAACGCGCGTATCAATCGGCTGAAAGTTGGGGTCGGCTAGGCATGCCGCGGAGGCGAGCGAACGGTCTCGGATGACGTTGCATGGATCGCCAGCAACCTTGGGAAGAAAGCCCTCGTTAAAGTGCCACTGGTACGGCAAGTTAAGCGAGTGTCCCCCCACATAGCCCACGTCCAACATTACTGTGGGAGAAAACTCGTATTGCGCGTCCAAGGTCCACTGCTGGTCATAAGGGTCTTTGTTGTTGGGCCATTCGGTCTGAATTCCAAACGCGTAGGGCGGAGGAATCGTGGTAGGTAAAAGCGTGACCGGCGGGAGCCACAAGGTGTTCAAAGCCAGAGGGGAGCTTTTCTCAAATCCCGTAGCTTCCGGATAGTTAGGATTCGGAAAAACCAGAGACAGGATGTTGCTGTCATAATTCGCTCCATCGTAGAAGCGCATGTAGATGCCATAAAACAGTCCATAACCGGCCCGCAAAACCAGCCGGTCGTTATGGGACAACGGCCGCCACGCCAAGCCGATGCGTGGCGAAAAATCGCGGAAGTGAGTGGGTACGAGCTCATTGGAAACACAGCATTGGTAATAGATGTTTGCTCTCGGCGCGCCCTGGAGTGGCGTTACATACGACTTGCTAGCCCAAATCACTCCTCCTCCCGGTGTCGCCAGGTTGAGCACGGAGCCATCATTTGTAATGCTGTGCAGCGCCTCCGGAATTTCGTAGCGCAGGCCTAGATTCACCGTCACGCGAGGCGTAATGCGAAAATCATCCTGGGCGAAGAAATTCCAATCCGTGGACCGAACGTTGTAGATGTCACTCGCCAGTGGCAAGGCTGGAATGACCGAGAAGGGATATCCCAGCAGGAAATCGGCAAAGCCATTTCCACTTGTCGGACCAGGGCGCCCGGCGGCTTTGGGATCTGATGCGGTATAGGCGCCGGTGGCGTTGACCTGTCCATTCGCGGTAAATCCGTCGAGATCCTGAAGTTGGTAGCGCCGGATGTCGGCCCCGAAAGTTAACGTATGCTTGCCGTGGATAAGAGTGTAATTATCCGCGTATTCGAAGATGTTCTCTTTCTGGCTGTACCCGTTGTTATTGTTGCCTGGGGCTGAATACCCGTCGCCTAGGCTGAGGCCAGGGAGACCATAAAAAGCCGGCAGAGGGGTAGTATTTAAAAAGCCGAGTTGCTGGGAGAGGTTAGGGCCAAAGGCGGTGACCGATCCCTCATGGAAATTCTCGCGGTTATAACCGGCGCGAAAGTCATTGATCGAATTGGGTGTCAGGTTACGAATGTAGTCGAGGCCCACCATGCGCGTGCGAGAAAAAGATGTGCTGGAACTCGCGGGGAGGATGGAAGGGCTATAGGGCACGTCGCGCGAAACAATGACCGTTCCCGTGAGTCGATCCCGGCTGGTGAGTTGGTGATCCACCCGGCCATTCACGGTGTCTGTGGTGATGGTGCTCTTCACGACCTTGGAGAAGTTCAGGCACGGCAACTGGCAAGAAATGTTGGGCGTCGGAAAATAATTCAGCCACTTCTGGGCGATCGGGCTGATCATAGTGGAAGGGATCGTGTTGTTGGGAAATGGAACACGCCCGGCGGGATTATCCGTAGTGGCCGGAACGGAGCCTGTTGTCGCGGGATTATCGATTGGATAGGGCCAATCTGAAAAATCGCCGTTGCGCTCTTGGGTTGTAGGAAGCTGGGCAAATCCCGGTGAGACGCCGCCGGAAATCTGGCGTCCCCCTTCGTAGCCCACAAACCAGAACGTGCGGTCGCGCCCATTGTAGATTCGAGGGAACACCATCGGCCCGCCCAGCGTGAAACCGAATTGATTTTGGTTGAAAGGGCTTACCACCGGGGTATGGCTTCCGTTCCGGGCGTTCAGGGCAGCAATGATGGCATTGTCGGGTTGCAGAGCTGAGTTCCTCCAATAGTCATAGGCTGTGCCGTGGAGCTGATTCGTTCCCGATTTGAGGGCCACGTTCACCTGCGCCGATCCGGCGCCGTACGCTGCGGAATAGAGTCCGTTTTGAAGCTTGAATTCCTGAATCGAGTCCGCCGAAATTAAACTGATGGACTTGGCAAAGAACTGATCGCTGTCCGTGATGCCATCAACGAGATAACTGATCGAAGCCGGGCGTGCGCCATCGATGCTGGACATGGACCAACTGGGATTGAGGCCGTGTGGGTCAAAGATACTCGCTTGAATGCCTCCGGAAGGCTGGGTTACTCCGGCATTGATCGCGATCAGCGTCGTGTAATCTCGACCATTCAACGGTAAGGCAGCAATCGTCCGCGAGTTAACCACCGATCCGATGGCAGCGTTGTCCGTCTGGAGCATGGGCGCCTGAGCGCTGATAGTCACTCGCTGTGTCTCGGAACCGACTTGCAGCGTGAAATCCTGCCGCAAAGTCTGACCCACGTGAAGAATCAATCCTCCCGTGGTCGCCGTGATAAATCCGCTCTTTTCGACCGTCACAACATACGTGCCTGGAATCTCATTCACAAAAACATAGTCGCCAACATTGCTGGTGGTGAATGTCCGACTGATGCCGGTCTGAGTGTTGCGTAGCGTCACCTTCGCTCCGGGGATTGCGCCTCCGGAAGAATCCTGAATATGTCCCAGCACGGTACCCGTCGCGCCGAATTGGCTCTGCGATTTTATCGGGAGGCTTGCGAGCAGAACAAAACTAAAGCAAGCCACCACAAACGTGATGCCCTTGAATAAGAGTCTCATAGGTCCCTCCGTGCCCACAGCCAGTAATGATTGATGTTCTATCGGATAGAACAATGTTTTAGGCCAACACATTCTTGGATCATTGCTTTCGATTTGTCAAGCCCAAATCAGGCTAGTTGCGTCAAACTAAAAAGAATCATGGAGTGTTCTGATAGATAGAACACACTTTAAATTTCTCTGTACATCCTGACCCGAGGCTGCTAGACTGAGCGCTCTGAGAGGGCGAGAGGAAGATGCCAGCCAATAATTACATCGCCGTGATCCAACGGACCATGCTGGTGCTCGAAGCGTTTCGCGGGCAACGCAACCTGCGTCTGGCCGACCTTGCAGCACGGACGCGGATGGTGAAGAGTTCCGTATTTCGCATTCTTTTCACGCTGGAGCGTTTGGGTTATGTGGAAAAGGGCGCGGACGGGCGGTATTCCATCTCGAGCCGGCTGGCCCGGCTGTCGGGTCCGTTGCGGCCTGAATCCGATCTGGCCGCCCAGGCAGGGCCCTTCATGGCGGGACTACTGCATCGCTTCCAGGAAACAGTGAATCTGGGCGTGTTGGATGGCGACGAGGTTTTGTATCTTCGCGTAATGGAAAGCCCGCAGGTTTTTCGCCTGGCCGCGCATGCGGGCATGCGCAGCCCGGTACATTCAACAGCGCTCGGCAAGTGCCTGGTCTCCTGCCTGCCGCGGGCGCAAGTGGAGTCTATCCTCAAGCGGCGGCCCATACAGGCTTTTACGCCGCATACGATTCGGATGCGTTCAGCTTTCTTTCAGGAACTCCGTCGTGTGCGCGCGCAAGGGTATGCAGTGGATAACGAGGAAGACTCGCGCGGCATTCGTTGTCTGGCCGCGCCTATTCTGGACGGAGAGGGGAACGTGGTTGCCGCCCTCAGCATCTCCGCGCCGGCAGTCCGGCTGCAGCCGGAAAAGGACCACGAAGTAGCCACGGCCCTGAAAGAGGCCTGCGCACAGATTTCAACTTTGCGCGGGTATGTGGCCAGGGCTTCCAGAGCAGCGCCCGCCTCATAAAAAGGTTCCTTTTGGGAGTCAGAAACCAGAGGTTTGATCCGCGATGGAATTGGCAATTCTTGGCGGCGTCCCGGTTCGCAAGGTTCCTTTCCCACCCTGGCCGGTTTACGGCGAAGACGAAGAGCGTTCGCTGCGGGAAGTGCTCAAGAGCAGTTCCTGGGGAGGCTATAACGGGAAGGTTGAGGAATTTGAGTCCGCTTTCGCGGAGTTGCACCAAGTTCGCCATGCGATCTCCTGTGCGAATGGAACCGTGGCGCTCGAGGCCACGCTGCGCGCCTTGGGAGTTGGATGCGGGGATGAGGTTATTGTCCCGTCCTTTACCTTCATCGCGACGGCCACCTCAGTGCTGCTCTGTCATGCGGCTCCGGTGTTTGCAGATATTGATCCGGTAACGCTAAATCTTTCGCCCGCGGCTGTCGAGTCTGCCGTCACACCACGCACCAAAGCCATCATTGCAGTTCATTTTGGCGGGCAGCCGGCTGACGTGGACGCGCTGAGAATGATTGCGGACCGTCACAATCTGGCGCTGATTGAAGATGCCGCTCACGCGCACGGAGCAAGATGGCGGGGCGTGCCGGTGGGGAACTTTGGAAGCGCAGGAACCTTCAGCTTTCAGGCTTTCAAGCTGGTAACGTCAGGGGAAGGCGGCATCATGGTGACAAACAATTCAAATCTTGCTGCCCGGTTGTGGAGCTACTGCAATCAGGGGCGACGGAAGGACGGGGGCTGGTACGAACACTTCACGCTGGGCAGCAATTATCGGCTGACCGGTTTCCAGGCGGCGATTCTTTGCGCGCAACTGCGCAAGTTGCCCGAGCAGTCGGAGATTCGCAAAAGGAACGTTCAATATTTCCGGCAGCAGTTGCTCGCCATTCCCGGATTGAGCATGCCGGAGGATGATCCCCGCGCGGACCGTCAGCCCTATTACCTGATTACGTTACGCTATGACCCGGCGCAGTTTGGGGGAATTTCGCGTGATCTGTTTCTTCGCGCCCTCCAGGCGGAAGGCATCCCGGTGCAACGGACGTATCCGTACCCCTTGTACCATAATCCGGTTTTCAGACGCTCTCCCTGCCCGTGCAGGGAATGGAAAGCGCCGCAGGACTACACATCGCTGTTTCTCCCGGAAAGTGAAAAAGTCTGCCGCGACGGCATTTGGCTTGAACACAACCTCTTCCTGGGCACGCAGAAAGAGGTTGAGGATATTCTCGCCGCCTGCGAGAAGATACAGCGCCATGCTTCGGCTCTGGCAGGGCTCGCGAAGAGGGAAGAAGCGCGGCACTCTGGCACCCCCAATCGGGGTGACATTCAGTCTCACAACTGATTCATCGTTATGAAATATTTTGTCGAAGGGGTGGCGATTCTGTCCGCCGTGCTTGTTGCTCTGTGCGACCCAGGAAACCTGCCTGGAGCGGTTGCGCCCGTCGGCGAAACGACAGCGTGGGCTCCATGGAGTTTTCAAGAGGATTTTCAAAATGGAATTCCCGGTTGGATCAGCTATCCGCTCGCTCAGGACGAAGGTTATGACCCGTCGCTTTATACAACAACCTCTGGGGGGTCAAGCGTGCTGGTTCGGGACGTTATCGCCCGCAGTCAGAGAGTTTTGCGAGTGGGATTGTTGCGTTCGTTGAGGTTTCGCATGACGCCTTCCTCAACCCTTAAATTGACGTATGTTTTGGAGATGGGTGGACCGGCAACGCAAACGCAGGCGACGCTTGCCTCTGCCGCCGGGCGCAGATACATGACTTCGATTCCCACAAGTCAAGGTGCTCATGAGGTGATGCTGACGGGTAAACAGTTGGGTGTTCGCGAAGCAGGAGCAACGATAGAGGCGGTGGTTATCGAAGCGGACGTGGCCTCTCCGATTCTTGGCTCGCACAACCGGCTCACCCTGCGCCGTTTCGAGGTGAAAGCCGAACGGCCGAAGACCCTGCCATTGAAAGCTCCTTCGCTTCAGATTTCGCGGGTCAGCGGGATCGCCGTCGCCCAAGGAGTTTTTTCGCGGCAAATCCCCGTGGAGTTAGTTGGGGATGAAGGCGGAACCGTCTCGATTGATGACGGTCGGGGCCGAAGGTCAGCAAGCCAGGTGATTGGCCCAGCCCAGGCTAGCCAGTTCAAACCTACCCCTGTCGGCATCACCGTGAATTCCTCACCGCAGCCGGGGCTTTGGTCCGCGCGCGTCCGGAGTGGCGGAGGAGAATGCGATTTTCGCTTTTTGGTACTGGCCGGCATTCCGCCGCATCCCCGCATTCTTCTCACACGCAATCGCCTTGGGCAGCTGCGATCGCAGATCAACTCGAACACGCTCCTGAAAATTGTGCATCAGCGGGCCGCGCAGCTTAGCGCAGGCTTAGCTTATAATTCCCGGGCGGGGGAAAACATTGCATTGCTCTCTCCGGTTTCCGTATTTCCCGGCCTTGTTCAGTACTTTCAGTTAATGGAGTCGTATAGCGACGCCATCGCCTTCAATGCTCTCGACTTTCAGCTGAGCGGCAACAGGAAAGCGTTGGAGACCGCGCGCAAGGCTCTGAATGTGGTTTCGCAGTGGTCCACTTGGACGCCGCCCTGGTTCGTTGCGCACGGACTCCATACTTATTATGAAGTTGGCGTGTTCACGCAAAGGGTTGCACTAGGGTACGACCTGATTGCGGATCAAATCAGTGCGGAAGAAAAGAGCCGCATTGCGGAAGCCTTCCTGAAAAACAGTATTAATCCCACGCTTGAGGATTATTTTTTTGATGACCGTCTGCCTACGGCATCGAGCAATCACATGGCGAACTCCGTGGGAGGAGCGATTGCGGCTTGTGTCGCGCTTTCCGGTGATATTCCGGACTGGAAAGGTCGCTTCGGTTCTGCGCTGGCAGAACTGATTGTGGCTTACGAGAATCTGCTCCGAGGGCTTTTCCCTGGAGACGGAAGCGAAGCCGAACCGGCAGGGTATGAGAACTTCGCCATGGAGGGGATGTCGTGGGGAGCTGCAGCGCTTCAGGCTCTTGGCATCCGCCCCAAAGGTCTGGAAAGGATGATGCGCGCCTTTTGGTGGTTGCGCTACGCTGAATTCAAGCCGGGATTGTACCTTGATACGGGCGATTTCGGAACGGAACTTTCAGCGCTCTCCGGCTATGCCTGGCCGGCTGAGAATGCTGGAGATCCTGCACTCAAGGACTTCTATGAGAGCGCCAAAAACAGCACGTTGATGGGCGTCATCCGCCTGAATCATACGGGCCGCACCTTGGAGGAGGCTCCCGGCCTGCTGGACCTTGCCTGTTGCACGCGCCCCAGGACTTTGGTTCCGGGGCCGTCATTGGCCCGCCTCTTTCCTTTACGGGGAAGCGCCGTGCTGCGCAGCGGCTGGAGCACTGACTCAACGGTTATCGCCATTCGCGTGGGGCCCTGGTTTAATCATGAGCATCATGACCAGGGAACTTTTCAAGTGGCGGCATTCGGGCAAAAACTGATCGCAGAAGCGGGATACGCGGATTACTACAAAGACCCCCGATATGCCAGTTACTTCACCCAGGCACCGGGGCACAATACGGTGGTTGTGGATGGTGACTCTTTCAGCCAAGAAGACTATGACGGTCGTTACTGGAGCGCTTTTGGAAGGCATGCGAAATTTAGCAGGCATGTCTTTTCAACCGGAATTGATTATCTCGCCGCTGATCTCGCTCCTGTCTATCGGGACGGTATCAAACCGAATCAATACTGGCGCAAATATCTCTTCATCAAGCCGGATATTTTTGTTGTGCAGGATCACCTGGAATTCTCTTCTCCCCATCGCTGCACATTTTTACTGCATATCCCTCCCGGCACGCACGCCCATGTGGATCAGGCAGGCGCCACGATTCAGGCGCGGTCCGCATCAGCCTCTCTTACCGCCGGCGGCGCAAACCGTCATTGGGTGCTGCAGCGCGCGCCGATTCCCGAGAATGCCTATGAGAACCTGGACCGTGATCGAGTGCTGCCGCGGGAGAGTTTGCGGCTGGATTCGCGTCCGACGATTTCTGCAAATTTTTCGGTCGCAATGCAGTTCCACAAGTCTTCAGAAACCACCGTGTCCTTTACTGCGTTTGAAATCGCTTCAGGTGACGGCTTTAAGACTCGCAATGGCGATAGAGTGGTTCTTCTGCGAACCAAGTTCGGGCTGCCGATCAGTGCGGATACTTCGTTGGGTGAAATAGATTCCAATGGGAGCCTTATCGCCCTCGTCAGGCGCACGGAAGGTCTCGATCTGCTGGCTGCCGAAGCAGGTTATCTCAGAGTGGCTCATCAACTGGTTTTTTCCGTCGAGCCTTCGACGGCAAGAGTGGATATGGCACTCTGGCGGGATACAAGCGGGATTGTAGGGCATTTCGACTGCCAGAGAGATGCAAAGCTCAAGTTACGCGTCGGGCAGCGTCCCACCTTGGTGGCGCTGGACCATCAGAAGATTCCGCTCTTTTTCTCTGACGGAGTCGTCTCCATCTCTCACATTCCTGAAGGAGATCACTTTGTCGAAATCAAGTATTGATCCAGCGTTTGAAGAAGTGCTTTCCTGGGATGTGTTCGATGCGAATGTGCGGGTGGGACATTCGGGTGTTCACGGAGAGTTGGCGTTGGAAGCGCCGAGCCTGATCAATGAGCTGGATCGTTTTGGGATCCGGCAAGCGCTGGTTTCGCATTTTGCAGCCGAAGAATACGATGCGGAAGAAGGCAACAAGGCGCTGGCGCAAGATGCGGACAAATTTGCCGCGCGCTTGACGCCGGCCTGGGCTGCGTTGCCGGATTCAGATTCCATTCGTAAGCTCGCGGCGCGCCAGCCCGCTGCGGTTCGATTGTTCTTTGGAGCGCTCAAGCACAATTTCTCCAGCGCGCCTTGGTGCGCGGGAGAGCTTTTCGAATATCTCCAGGCTAATGCAATTCTCACGCTCATCGCTCGAGAAGGTATTGAGTGGAATTCGCTTGCCTCAATACTTGAAAACTTCCCGCGACTGCCGATACTCCTTTTGGAGATTGGTTACCGCGCCGACCGTTATCTTTTTCCATTGCTTCAACGTCATCCGAACCTGTACTTCGACAGCTCAACCTATGTGGCTCACCGGCAGATCGAAGCCTTTGTCGAGCGGTTTGGGCCTGATCGACTGGTTTTTGGCAGCCGGCTGCCGCTCTATACACCCGGCGCTGCACTGGCCGTGCTGGCGACGGCGCGCGTTCCGGATGCGGCACGTCTTTTGATCGCCGGCGGGAATTTACGCCGTCTTGTTCGAGCTGAGGCCGGTCGTGAGTGATGAGCGTTATCGCGAATCGCTGCCTGCCGAGTATTGCAATGAGATCCCCCGTTCCAATCTATGATTGCCATGGCCATGTAGGAGTTCACCCGGATTTCCCTGCCTACAAGCACACGCCAACAGAGATGATCAGGGTGATGGATCTTCTGAATATCGAAGTGCTGGCGATTACGTCCACCCGGGCTTGCTGTAACGACTGCCCGCGGGGCAATGCTGAAGTGGCGGAAGCGCTCAAGCAATATCCCCAACGCTTTCGTGGGTACATCACGGTAAATCCCAATCCGCCGGGCGAGGCCCTTCATGAATTGGAGCGCTGGACCGACTTTCATACTCCGCCCCTTATCAAGCTTCATCCAGACCTGCACAAATATCCCGTGACCGGCCCTCATTACCGGCCGGTTTGGGACTATGCCAATCAGACTCGGGCGATCGTCCTGGTGCATACATGGGATTCGGATCCGAACTGTGGGCCGCTCAGGCTGGCTCCGATTGCTCAGGAGTTTACCCACGCCAGGATCCTTATTGGCCATGCAGGTGTGACCTGGCGCGGATATGAGCAGGCAATGCAGGTGGCAGAAGTTGCTCCCAACACTTTCCTGGATATTGCAGGATCGCAGAGCCATCGCACGGTGATTGAAGCAGCGGTTTCCCGTCTGGGTGCCGAGCGAGTGCTTTTCGGCTCCGATATGCCTTATCTGGAGGCTGCGGTTTCTCTGGGGCGAGTGCTTACAGCGCGCATCACCGATCAGGACAAAGAATTGATTTTGCGAACCAATTTTATGCGACTGCTGGAAGAAGACCCGTCTTCGTGAAGCGTTGCAAGGAGGAGGCATGAGGGATCGTGTTCGGCTAGGCATCATTGGTCTTGGGGTTATGGGAAGTCTTTACACGAAGATCTATTCCGCGCATCCGCTGGCCGAAGTCACAGCGGTTTGCTCGCTACAACAAGAACGGGTGGATGAGATTCGGTCACGCTACGGTGTACGCGATGGTTATGTGGATTATCGGAAGATGCTGGAACGTAACGACCTCGACGCCGTGGTGGTGGCGACCCCCGACCACCGCCATTTTGCTCCGGTACGCGCCGCGCTCGAGTCCGGCAAACATGTCTTGGTGGAAAAGCCATTCACAACAAGTGTCCGCGAAGCCGATGAGTTGATTCGCCTTTCGCAACGGGTCGGGAAGTTCGTCCAGGTCTCCTTTAACCATCGCTGGCTTTCAGCCTATCAACAGGCGAAGCAGACCATTCAGTCCGGGCAAATTGGCGTGCCGCTGGCCGGTTACGCCCGCAAGAACGATACCATCTATGTGGCGACGGATTATATTTCCTGGGCAGGCGAAAGCACTCCCGCTTGGTTCCTTTCCTCACACGATATCGATCTGATGCGCTGGTGGCTGGACTCCGAGCCTGTCGAGGCTCGTGCCTTGGGGCGGAAGGAGGTGCTCGCGGCTCGCGGCATTTCCACCTACGATGTGATCCAGGCGCAAGTGAAATTTGCCTCGGGCGCATTCGTCACCTTTGAATCGGCCTGGGTTTATCCCAACACTTTTCCGTCAATTGTGGATTCCTTTATGGAAGTGATCGGCTCCGCTGGCCACCTGCATATGGACCGGAAGTGTGAATCCATCGAAGTCAGCACGACTGAAAAATTCTCCTATCCCAAAGGATTCCTGACCGCTGAAATCTTCGGTCGTCTGCGCGGCGCGTTTCCCTCCTGTCTGGAAGACTTCCTCTTCGCCATCTGTGATGGAACGCAGCCTCACGTAACCGCAGTCGATGGTCGTCAGGTTACCGCGGCGCTCGAAGCCATCCACCATTCGCTCGAGACCGGCGCTGTGGAAGCCGTCGCTCCGATGCCGGAGGAATTTGGAAAGCTTCATGCGAGCCGCTGATACGGCTGTCCTTGTCGCTTATTTCGTGACGATGGTGGTGGTGGGTCTTGTCTACTCGCGACGCATGAAGTCACTTGACAGATATTTTGCCGGGGACAAGCAGCTTTCCTGGTGGTTGGGAGGCGTTTCGTTTGTGATGGCGTACGTCAGCGCACTTTCCATTGTGGTTTATGCCGCGCTCGGATATCAGTATGGCTTGGTGGCGCTGACAATCTACTGGACGACGGTCCCGGGCACGTTGATCACCACGTGGCTACTGGCGCGGCGCTGGCGACGGGCAGGGATTATTACGCCAGTTGAATTCCTTGAGACTCGCTTCTCCTCTGCGGTCCGCCAGATTTTTGTTTGGTCGGGAATTCCGCTGAAAGTTATCGATGACAGCCTGAAAATCGTCGCCATCGGAATTTTCGTTTCCGCAGGAATGAAGATTTCGGCGGATGGCGCCATGCTGGCGGTGGGCCTGATTGCCCTCATTTATACCGTGATGGGCGGTCTCTGGGCGGTGGCGGTCACGGATTTTGTCCAGTTTGTCCTGGTGATGGCCGGAATCCTTTTGATGGTCCCGCTATCGCTGCACGCTGCCGGGGGTTGGAGCCATTTTGTGGCTGTAGCACCCCAGGGATTTCTTAAGCCGGTACATGAGCCTTACACCCGGAGTTATATTGGCGCTTTTCTGGTGTTGAGTGCGATGTCGCTGGCAGGGAACTGGTCATTGATTCAGAAGTTCTATTCCGCACGCAGCGACCACGAATGCCGCGGAGTGGGCTGGTTAGCTAGCTTGTTGTTCCTGATTATGCCTCCGCTCTGGATCTTTACCGGCATGTTCGCCCGCGCTTTTGTTTCGCCGCAAGGGATCGACCCGCAGCGGATTTACGCCCACGTCAGCGCAAGCCTGATGCCGCCGGGCATGCTGGGCCTTGTCGTGGCGGCGTTGTTCGCGGCGACGATGTCGGTGCTTTCTTCAGGCTATAATGTTTCGGCCGCCGTGTTGACGGTTGATGTTCACCAGCGGCTCATTCATCCAAAGGCCACGCAACGAGAATTGGTGGTCATGGGAAGAATTCTGACGTCTCTTGTCGCCTTGATTGCTTTGGCGATTGCGCTGATCATCAACCATTTTCATTGGACAATATTCAATGCCATGGTAGCAGCTTTCGGATTTTTTCTGCCGCCCACGGTTCTGCCTGTGGTGGCGGGGCTGCTGACGCCACGCCTCTCTGCGAGCGGGGCTATCGCCGCTTTTGTCACAGGCATCGCGGCCGGACTCGTGATGATGGCTTATAAACTGATCGCGAAGCCCGAAAACCTGGCGTCTTATCAGGCAGCAAGCATTATTATCCCGACGGTCGCTACATCGATTGCCTTGCTTCTGGGAGCTTATGTTTTTCCGGTGAAAGGTGAAGCTCGAGAGCGCTCCTCGCGGTTTTTTACGCAACTCAACCGCGCTGCACTCCCTTCTGCAACTGCTGAAAATCCGGCCTCAGTGGCAGGCGTGGTGATTTTCATAATGGGATTGGTCCTGATGATCGTGGGAGGGGCTTTTATAGCTGACCGCGCCAATACTCTCACTTTCGGTACAGGTTTTGTGCTGGGCTTGGTGGGTGTCGCGATGATGAAGCCCATGTGGTTTGAACCGATGTTGCGATGGCTGCAAAAAGCTCCAAAATAGTTGACTGCGGTGCAGGGCGCTCTCACGCGCTCTATCCTTGTTGACACGTCTGATGGATGTCCAGATACTGTAGAATTTCCGAGGAGCCTTTATGCAAGCCAGTGCGGGCAAGATTCGGCAGTTTCAGGTCGGAAACCTCAGCGTGCGAATTTATGAGACCCGTCGAGATATGGGCGAGGCGGCTGCAACGCTGGTGGCGGACCGCTTACGTACGCTCTCTGCGGAGCATGCGACCCTGCCGATCATCTTTGCTACCGGCGCTTCTCAACTCGAAACGTTGCATGCCTTAACGGCCATTCCGGATCTTCCCTGGAGTCGTGTCATCGGATTTCATCTAGATGAGTACATTGGAATTCCCGAGAGCCACCCGGCGTCATTTCGACGCTACCTGAGAGAGAATCTCAGCCGCCGCGTTCCCATCGGCCGCTTCTATTGGATTGATGGCTCTTCGAGCGACCCCGAAAGGGTCTCGAAAGAGTACGCAATGTTGCTGCATTCTCACCCTCCACTCTTAGGTCTTCTGGGAATTGGCGAAAACGGGCATTTGGCCTTTAATGATCCTGCCGAAGCAAATTTTGAGGACCCTTTTGATGTGCGCCCGGTTCAGCTCGATCTCGAATGCCGCAGGCAGCAGGTGGCCGAAGGCTGGTTTTCAAAGCTGGAAGATGTTCCTGAGCAAGCGATAACACTCACCATTCCAGCCATCATGCGAGTTCCAGAGCTGATCGTATCGGTTCCGGGAGAGCGGAAGGCAATCATCGCGCGGCGTACTCTTCGCGATCCCATTTCCGCTGCCTGCCCAGCCACGATCCTGCGTCGTCACCCCCACGCTACCCTCTTCCTGGACGCAGAATCGGCTGCTGCGCTGTAGACCCGGCATCGTTAAGATACCGCTTACCGCCATCCAGAACCGGGCGAGGCCAGACCCCTGCAGTGGATGCGGCAAAAGGGCTTCTGTTCTCAGCCTGGATTGCCAAATCACTGACGCAACTGTTAGATTTTAGAGAACGCGCCTGTAGCTCAGTTGGATAGAGCGGCAGACTTCGAATCTGTAGGTCGGGGGTTCGAATCCCTCCAGGCGCGCCATGATTCTAAATAACATAGCCTGAACGACGGACTTTTGGGCGCTGGCCTTTCGATTTCCCGCGGCACCTCTGGCGTACGCTGCGCACAACCAACGTCAATTGAGCGATGCTTCGTGGAAGTTCGTCGCCGCACGCGACCTATGGTGTGCTTCGTCAACGCCGCCAGCGTCGAGCGGATTATCTATGCCATCTTCAATGGCTACAACGAACAACACCAGTGGCGGAACCGCATCCTTCGCCTTTTTACACAAGCAGCTTGACATCACCAACTATTACAACCGGATGCGCTTGCACCGCGCGATCGGTTACGTCGCGCCGCTTGATCGGCGGGAAGGCCCGGGCCGAGCGGGATCGGAAGCTGGAGGAAGCCCGGCAGCAACGGCAGCTTCGGCGTCTGGAAGCTTCCCAGGAATTCTTGGCTGTAACCCCGGGCGATGAGGGGCGCAGCGCCGGCGTCAGGATTAGACTGAATCGGCCGGGTGAAACGGAAGTCGGCCAGGCTGGAGAGCCCCCGGGCGGAGGGATAATCCGGTGGGCTCCTCGTGTCGAGGAGGTCGGGAGCGCGCGATTCCGCTCCAGCGAAATCCACGCTCCCGTTCCCCATCCTGTTCCCTGGACCTCATCGAACGAGAGACCCTTATGCCTCGAAAACTCCCGCCGCGCAGCGGCAGAACTTTGTCGCTGCGAAAAATCGTCCGCATTCCATTTCCGGCTGAACCAGGACAGTTTTGAGCGCCATTGGCAGGCTGCCTGGGGTGCAACATGCCAATGCGTGCTGGGGGCTTCCGGATGAGTTCGCCTATGTCGAAACCCTCACTGAGCACAGCCTGCATCATCTCGTAATGGACGAAATTCAGAAGCTCGAGGGCGTTGAGCGGACAGAGACGTACATTGTGGTGGAATGAAGATTGTTGCAGGCCAGGGACGGTCGTTAGCCTGTAACTTCAGGGCTCACAAGTTCGTTGGAGCGCGCAAGGCAGGTCTGATTTCTTCCGGCGGCCTTGGCGCGGTAAAGGGCCGCATCTGCGGCGCGCAGCAAGGACTGAAAATCATCATGACGGCCACCTCCGCTTGAAGCAACGCCTAAACTCAGGGTGACAGTCAGATGATTCCCGGGAATTTCGATGGGCGTGTGGCTGATCTCCTGGCGAATCCGTTCCGCCTGCTGATGAGAGCTTGTCGCATCGATATCAGGCAAGACAATCACAAATTCCTCGCCACCATATCGCCCGATAGAATCATACGAGCGTACCGAGGCCAGCATTCTTTTGGCGACACACCGCAGGACCTCATCCCCCACCATATGACCCAGCGTATCATTGATGTGCTTGAAGTGATCGAGGTCCGCCATGACGACGGAGAGAGGGCTGCCAGTGCGGGCAGAGCGGGAGCATTCCCTCTGTAAAATGTCCAGGATTCCCGCGCGGTTCCAGACTCCGGTGAGGTGATCGTGCGTCGCCTGTTCCCGCAGAGCCTCCTGTGCTGCCAGCAACTGACTCTGTAATTCCAGAATTCTTCTCCCCGTCCGCACGCGGGCATGCAACTCGGAGGCGTCGAAAGGTTTGGTGAGATAATCATCCGCGCCCGCCTCGAGGCCAATGACGATATCCTCTTTCTGACTCTTGGCGGTGAGCAGAATGGCATAAACATAGGATCGCTGGGCGTGGCGCTCGCGCAATCGGCGGACTAACTCGATGCCGTCCATGACCGGCATCATCCAGTCCAGGATAGCAAGTTGGGGAGCGTTTTCCTGTTCAAGCGCCTGCCAGGCCTCCCGCCCGTTGTGGGTGACCACCACCTCATATCCCCATTTGTTCAAGTGGGCCTGGAGAACGCGTCGGGAGACCGGGTCATCCTCGGCAATCAGAATACGCATCGATGTGAGTTCATCACGACTCATAGGTGCACGTGGTGAGAGACAGCGTCCGCCCCGGGTGCCTGCGGCGTTGCCGCAGCGTAAACTTGAGTGTGGGCGGCGCTCCCCTAGCGGGTGACGGCATCATGCCGCGACGGCACGAAGCGATGGATCATCTCCAGAAGTTCATTCCTCTGGATAGGCTTGGAGAGGTAGCCATCCATACCCGCCTCCAGGCATCGCTCCATGTCTCCCTTCATGGCGTGGGCTGTCAGAGCAATGATCGGCAGATGCCGCCCGGAGGATTTTTCCATTTCTCGAACGGCGGCAGTCACCTCGAACCCGCTCATGAGAGGCATCTGCACATCCATGAGTGCCAGGTCGAAGCCGGAAGGCCCGGCTTTTTCCAAAGCCGCAAGTGCCTGGTGACCGTTGCTCGCCACCTCCACGGCATATCCTCGCTTTTGCAGCAGATAAAGGGCCAGCTTCTGGTTGGCCGGGTTATCTTCTGCCAGCAGAATGCGGATCGGGAGACTCGGAGAGCCTGAGGCGGTTTGGTGATTCCCATTGCGGCCACCCGGCTCCGTCTCAAAATCTGCCGCTTCCTTCTGCTGAGCGATCCGAAAGGGAACAATGAAGTAGAAATTGCTGCCCTTGCCTTCTTCGCTTTCCACACCAATGACCCCGCCCATCATCTCAATGATCTTTCTCGTAATGGTCAGACCCAATCCGGTGCCTCCATATTTTCGCGTGGTCGAGCCATCCGCCTGTGCGAAGGCCTCAAAAATGGCCTGCTGCTTGCTGCGAGGGATTCCAATCCCGGTATCAACGACTTCAACCTGAAGAGTTGCCTCCTCCCTGCTGAGGGATTCGGCCTTCACGCGAACTTCCACCGATCCCTGCTCGGTGAACTTAACGGCATTTCCCACCAGGTTGGTTAAAACCTGGCGTAAGCGACCGGAGTCACCCATCAATAATTCCGGCACATTGGAATCAACCTTAGAGGTGAGCGTGAGACCTTTCTGCTGGGCGCGAATGGAGAGTGGTTTGAGGGTCATCTCGATGAGGTGACGCAGGTCGAACGGCTCCGACTCGATCTCAAGTTTACCGGCCTCGATTTTGGAGAAGTCGAGAATGTCATTGATGATGGTTAAGAGCGAATCAGCCGAGAGCTTGACCATTTCAAGGTATTCGCGCTGCTCGGGGGTGAGGTCGGTATCCAGCGCGAGTTCCGTCATGCCCAGAATGCCATTCATGGGCGTGCGGATTTCATGGCTCATATTGGCCAGGAACTCGCTCTTGGCCTTTGACGCTGCTTCCGCAGCCTCGCGGGCTTTCTGCGCCTCCTCTTCCGATTTTTTCCGCGCCGTAATATCGATGGCGATTCCAATCAGGCCTGTCACTTCACCCTTGTCATCGCGGCTGGGTACAACCTGGCATTCATAGATCAAGCCGTTAACTTCCTGGAGCGCCACGAATGGCTCGCCGGAAATGGCGCGCTCGAAGCGGCGCGCGATTCCCGGAAAAAATCGGTCCAGAGTCCGGATTGAACGGCCCACAACCTGCTCGGGCTTCATCTCTAGAGCTTCCAGTCCTTTGCCTTCACAGAACGTGAAAACTCCCTGCCGATCCAATGCAAAGAGAATGACCGGGACGTTGGTGACGACCGTGCGCAGCCGAATCTCGCTCTGTTTCAGAGCCTCCTGAGCCTGAATGCGCTCTGTGATATCGCGCGCGAACCCCAGGATGCCAACCTGCTTTCCATCCTGGGTGATGGCTCGAGTGCTGACGTCCAGAATGATGCGAGACCCGTCCTTGGCGATGATTACCAGTTCATAGGTGCCTGAACTCTTTCCGTCGATGATATGTTGGATCCACTGTCTGACGGCCTCGCGTTGGTCCGGCGGAGCCAGTTCAGCAATCGGCTTTTGAAAAAGCTCCCGCTGCGTGAAGCCAGTGATCAGTTCTCCCGCCTTGCTCCAGGTGATGAGCTTCCCTTCAAGGTCGTGGGTGTAAACGATGTCGCTGGAGTTATCCAGCAGTTCGCGGTAGCGTTTTTCGTGCAGCGCTTCCCGACGAGCGGAGCGGCGCACGAATTCCGCGTATTCGTGCTCCTTGGACTTCATCGCCCAGATTTTCTGGATCAGCACCAGAATGACCGCCACGGTGAGCGCTGGCCACCAGCGGAAACCCAGAAAAGAAGCCCACCACGAATAGAGGGAAAACAGGGGGCCATTTAGAAAGAAGTGAGACGTCATCATCAAGATCGTGATGATTTCGAGGCAGATGAACGGCCCCGAGTTCGGGAAATGTTTCATAGGATTTGCAATTCACCCAATGCCCTCAGGCTTCCCGTGATCCGCTGCCTGGGCATGGTAAAGACGGTCACCAACAATTCGCAGGCCTCAGCCTGGACGCGTCATTTCCAGTTCAGGCTTGACGATGTTTTCGTAGCAGTTTGGACAGATTCCGTGCGTGAACTCCGCCTCGGTGTTTTCCGCAATATAAGTCTCCACTTGCTGCCAATAGTTCCGGTCATTTCGGATTCGCTTACAATAAGAGCAGATGGGCAACAGGCCCTGAAGTCTCTTGACGCGGCTCAGGACTTTTTCCAATTCGGCAACCCGCTCCGCGAGGGCCATTTGCAACCCCACCACGCGTTCGCCGGTGTGAATTCGCGCCCGAAGCTCCTGATGATTGAAAGGCTTGGTGATGTAATCGTCCGCGTCAGCCCACAGACCTTCGATCACATCCTTTTTATCGCTGCGAGCTGTCAAGAGAATGATATAGACCGGTTTCAGCGAATTCTTTGCCCGGGTCTTACGGGTGACTTCAATGCCATCCATTCCCGGCATCATCCAGTCCAGAATGGCCAACGGCGGGGCATCCTCATTTTCAAGCGCCTTGCAGGCTGCCACGCCATCCTGAACGGCAGTCACTTCAAAACCCCAGGAGCGGCACAGGACCTCCAGCATACGGCGGGAGACAGGATCGTTCTCGGCAATGAGAATTTTCATGGGACGTCATAACCCCTCCTGCGATTGCCCTCATCCTTTGCAATCTCTAATATTCATCGGCAGGTGAGGGCGTAGACTGGAGTGAAATTGTGGAGGCACAATCCTTGTTTTCGGGACGGCTTTTGTCTGAAGTTTTAAATTTGAAATCGGGCTTTGGCTGCAGCTCTGCCGCGTGGTTTCCGCCACGTTCTGTTCCTGCCTTGACGCAGCATGAGCTTTTGGAAAATTGCGCCTCAGGTTTCTGAAGAGATCCCTTGTGTGTGCTATAGTCCAAATCGAGTGGTCGCGTTTTTAACCGCGGCGGTGAGAAAGCCTCATGCATTCTCGAAGCGAACAAAAACTGGCCGGTTATGCCATGACCCTTGAACAGTCGCTTGGACGACGTCATCCAGAGCCCGCCCATTCTTATCGTGACGACTACGAACGAGACCGGGACCGCGTTATTCACTCTCGCGCTTTTCGGAGGCTTGAGAACAAGACGCAGGTTTTCACGAAACGTCATTCAGACCACTTTCGCACGCGGCTCACGCACACACTGGAAGTGGCGCAGATCAGCCGAACGGTGGCGCGAGCCTTGAGGCTCAATCAAAGCCTGGTGGAAGCTTTGGCTCTGGCACATGATATCGGGCATCCGCCGTTTGGCCATGCCGGCGAAGAGGTCCTGAATCAACTCATGTCGCGCTACCGGGAGGGATTCAATCATAATCTTCACGCTCTGCGGATCGTCGAGCGGTTCGAACAGAAATACATCGACTTTCCGGGGCTGAATCTGACGTTTGAAGTGCGCGAAGGCATCGTGAAGCATTCGCGTGAATATCGTTCCGAAGAGCATCCTGAGCTTTCGGAATATCTTCTTGACCAACGGCCTCCGCTCGAAGCGCAACTCATCGATCTGGCGGACGAAATTGCCTATAACTGTGCGGATCTGGATGACGGTTACGAAGCCCGCCTGCTGGATCTGGACCTCATTCGAGCCTGCGTTCCGCTCTTCGACGAATTTTTTCGTCCAATCCAGCGCCAGCATCGCAGCGCTCTCGAGAAGCTCCAGTTTAACGAGGCTTTGCGCCGCCTGGTCAATGCGCTGGTGACGGATCTGATCGAAGCCACCCGCAGCCGGCTGCAGAAGCTCAAAATAAATTCAGTCGAGAAAGTGCGCAGGTGGGATTCCCGATTAGTCGGTTTGAGTTCAGATATGGCGGAGGAAAACAGAAGACTGAAGGAATTTCTTCAGGCGTATCTTTATGCCCATCCGGAGGTGGGCTCCGAACGGAAGAGAATCACCCGCCAACTCGCTCGCCTTTTTCGCCATTATATGTGCCATCCGCGTTCATTGCCGGCGGCGCATCTTGCCAAGTCTCGCGAAGAGCCTTTGGCGCGAGTCGTTTGCGATTACATCGCAGGCATGACGGACAATTTCTTTGAGCGGCAATATCAGAAGGTATTTGGAGAGTAAAAAGGGGAAAGAGTGGCGTCACCCGCATCACAGGGGCGGTGTCCTGACTGCCCCACCTGTGGCTCACCCTCCGCGTGATTTGGCGATAAAAGCTTGTCCTGAGTGGAGCCGAAGGGACCTGCCATAACAGCGCATTTCTCAGCCTTTTCAAGCAGACTCTGACGCCCTCTTGCGGCGCACATGGGGCAGCTTGTGCAAGGTGTGCGTCGCTTGATAGGCGCACACATCCCAAACCCCGGGACGGATGCGCACCCCGGAGGATGTCGGGTAGGGATGATGACTTACAGGTGGGGGACTCGGCGGCTTTTGATCTGCTCGAGATGCTCTTTCAGACGGGCGATCACTTCGTCGTGTTTTCCCGCGGCGAGCTGTGCGCAAAGTTCGTTTAAAGCAAAATGAATGATGTCGTGGTGGTGGACTTCCTCCGGGGCCAGTTCTTCGCTGAATTCAAGCCAGATCTTGTGCAAGAGATCAATCTCTTTGGGCGTCAGGCGTGGCGCATGCGGTCCCAGGTAGGAAATGTGCTCGTCCCCGGTGGGTGTGTGAATTTCAACAATGAAAGGAGGCTTTGGGGGTGGAAGACGTTCCCAGGCGGCACCCGCCAGGCGAGCCTCCTCAATAGCGCTCATCTTGGGGGAAAGCCCCAGGACAATGGTAGAAGATTGCAGGGCTTGAGCCGAGCGTAGAATGCCATCCCATACCTCCGTGGCCGCGACAACAGCCAGGTGGATTGTCTTTCCGTGCTTTTCCGCGATATTCAAGGCACGCGTAAAAAGCTCTTGCTCATGAACGGTGAAGAGCTGATCGGCGAGGAGATCGTGTTCCCCGGAGCCGCCCCTCATCAGGACCCGGATGTGAAGCACCACGACGTCCTGGCGCGCCGGATTTACGCGCCGCAGCACGGAGGAAAGATGATAGAGCGTGTTATAGTCGCGGACGGGAACGAGGATGTTCCTGGGCCGCACGTTCAGGGCTTCAGGCCGGAGAGCTTCTGCAGCGACCAGATTAAACTGGTCAAGGCTCTCAGCGCTGTCACCCACTCGGCGCGAATACTTTTCGGAGACCGTGAAAATGGTGAAAAATGCCACTGTGAAGGCCACGCCCGAGATCGTGGCAATCTCTTTGGTGAAGAGATTAATAATGGCGGTGGCGAACAGTGTCGCGGTGATTAGAGCCAGACCCACCGGAAATTCAACTCGTTTCCAACGCACATTCAGCGGCACTTTGAATTGCCGGGGCAGAGGCTCAGTAAAGCGAAGCACCATGACCGCAAGGGCCTTCATGGCAAAGCTCCAGATCACGCCGAAGGCATATGCTTCGCCCAGCACAATCACGTTTCCGCGGCTGAGCAGTATGGTGAAAATCTGGAGGCCCACGATCAGATTGATGATGCGGTATGAGGTTCCAAAGCGCGGGTGAGGACGGCGAAACCAATCGGCGAGAACACCGTCCTCGGAGACGCGGTTAAGAACGCCATTGGACCCGACGATGGCTGTGTTGACGGCGCCGGAAAGAATCATGATGCCGACCAACACCACGAATCCATGGAACAGCAGCCGGAACAAAAAGGGACCCTCAACATTCATGGCCAGCCCGGCAATCAAATTGTCCTTGTAGCTCAGGCGGGTTTGTTGATCGGGAATGATCATGAAGGCAAAGAAAGAGACCAGCGACGTGAAAAGCATGCTGTAAATGAAAACCACGAAGGCTGTCTTTTTCAGGTTGGGTAGTTTGGGATGCTCAATCTCCCGATAAACCTGCGCCAGTGTTTCGATTCCGCTCATGGCCAACACTGAATGGCCAAAGGCCACAAGAATGCCGACAACTCCAATCACTTCCGGAAGCCGGCTGGAGCGCAGCCAGCCCTCCGCTTTCGGTGCGAAATGCAGGTTTTGAGGAAGGGGTAACGGAGGCAGGTGTCCGCCTCGCACCCAGAGCGTATAGCAACACCAGCCGATCAGAATCACCACCATCACGGTGGTGAATTCCATAATGCGAACCGCCTTTCCGCTGGATTCTTCGATCCCCTTGATGTTTTGCCACCAGAAGTAAAGGGTGACAGCGATGGCGAAGGCCGCCGAGGTTGCGTTGGTGGGCAAGGTGTAATGGATATGAACGCGGTCCAGAATTTCGTTGAGGAAGCCTACCAGATATTGGCCTGCGGAGACTCCGCTGATCGGCCCGGTGAGGACGTAATCAAACATCAGGGCTGAGACAGAGAATTTGGCCAATGTTCCACCCATGGCCTCTTTCACGACGCGATAGACGCCGCCGCGAACGAACATGCTGCAACTCTCGACATAAACCAGCAGCACGGCATAGGCGAAGAGCATGACCGCCAGGATGAACCAGGGGGCGGCCGGGCCGATGGCCTGCTCGGCAATGCCTCCGGCATAGAAGGCGGAGGAGGCCAGGTCGTTTAGCACAATCGCAGCGGCCTGCCAGAAGGAAATAAACGTCAGCATGGCCGTCGTGGCCAGCAGAACTCGCGGCAAAGGCGGCTTATCAGGTTTTCCTTGAGTGGTAAGTCCCATTTCAGCGCTTAAGATTCAGCCTGCTGAGTGTCTTGTCCCGTTTAATGATTTACAGTGCGGCCAGATCATCACTGACCACACCACCTCTTTTCCCTTCCCGAGAAGAGGGGAATTCCCCTCCTTGGTTAAGGAGGGGCAAGGGGTGGTGGTTGTAAAGAATTGGCTGGGACACGGCATTAGAATTGGCACCTCTTGTCCTTCCGGACCGAAACGAAATTCTCTTTGATACGCATAAGGATTAATATCGGCGATCAGGGTTGCCTCAATAACGATGCAAAGAATTGCTTTAAGGGTTCGCAGGATTGTCGCACACGTTGAGCCTATAAATTCAAGGATTTTCTTATCATCATTATAAAAAAGAGAAAGGTTTGACAAGCCATTGCTAATAGTATTCCTTCGAGCCGCGTTTCGTAAACCAGATCAGATGGGAGGACGAGGGTCAAGGGAGTAAACCTGCCCTGTTGCATACGCCAATAGGTCATACGAGTGCGGCGGCAGGGAAATCGGATTGGGGTGGCAAATGCTCAAATTGCAGCGATGGGCTGCCTTTCAGTGACGAAATCGGTGTTCAGGCTGACCATTGATTTTTACTGCGGCTGGTTAAACCACATGGCCCAGTAGGTTTTGAGCCAGTCCGGCTGGCTGGGCAGGCGGTAGACTTTGCCTGCTTTCATGACAAAGCGCGTGTGCTGGAGCGCGGAGATATCGCGCAGCGGGTTGCCGGGTACGCCGATAATATCAGCAGCATAGCCGGGAGCGAGTTGGCCCAGATCGTTGGCCGCACCTAACAACCGCGCTGCTTCGAGTGTCCCGGCTTGGATCGCGCGCAAGGGAGTCAGTCCATAGCGCACCATCAAAATGTATTCTTCGGCTTGCGTGCCGTGTGGGAACGGACCCACGTCCGAGCCTGCCGCGAAAGGAATGCCGGCGGCGATTTGTTTGCGGAATTGCTGAATCTTATAGTCCAGGAATTTCTGATTGAAGGCGCGCTCGGCAGGCGAGCCATGTTCGGCAAAGTACTGGAAAATAGTGAAGGTGGGCACAGCAGGGATGCTTTTAGCACGCATAATCTGCATCGTCTGCGGGCCGAGCTCGACAGCATGATCGAGCGACATCACCCCTGCCTCAGCCGCATAGAGCGCTCCAGGTTCGCCCATCACATGCACTGCCACCTGTTTGCGGACTCGCGCGGCCTCCTGTACCGCTGCGGCCAGTTGCGTTTCGGTGAATTGGTAGGGGGTGAAGAAATGTCCGTTGATAAACTGGTCTTCGCCCGTCTCGTAGATCTTGATGAAATTTGCCCCTTCCTTAATCTGCTGGCGGATGGTGCGGATGAGTTCGCTGGTGTCGTTAACCAGGTCGGCGTTGGCGGGAATGAGGATCGCGGGGTTAAACCCCAGGGCGTCCTCATGGCCACCGAGGATCGAGATCGCATTGCCTGAGACCCAAAGTCGTGGCCCGGGAATCTCACCAGCGTTAATGGCATCACGGATCGCGGTGGAGGCTGAAGCCACCCCTTCGGTGCCCATGTCGCGCTCGGCGGTGAAGCCGGCCCAAAGGTCTGCTTTGGCCGCCAATACGGCCTGCACTGTGCGCTGCGCAGCCGACTCCCGCACGGTCTGCATATCCTCGGCGCGGCCGGGATGCAGAAACAAGTGTACGTGAACATCGATCAGGCCGGGCAGGAGCGTTAATCCGGGAAGATCAATGATGTGTGCTCCGGCCGGCGCGGGCGGGTTGCTGCCGACTGCCACAATGCGCTCGCCGCGCACAACAACCAGGCCAGGCGTTACCATCTGTCCAGTGCGCACGTCCAGCACATGCGCGGCGCGCAGCACCGTCACGGCGGTGGGAGACTCCTGGGCAGATATCGAGGGGCTCAGGCCGAAGATCAGGCAAATCCATAAGCAGGTAAAACAGCGCATGGCGCGTATTATAATGCGCCGGGCTTGGCTGGTCACGGGATTTGCGCCGCTTGCTGGCTGATCGAACCCCTGCGGCGCGTGGGTGAATCGTTGCGAGCTTGCCGGATGTCTCGCAGGGATTCCCATGGACTCACTACCGGGATTCTTCGCTCCGCTCAGAATGGCAAAG
>Ga0209810_1001846_pt1 | contig 28684 bp, 22 predicted proteins | sample Coa_R1_7_FD_187159 | JGI IMG/M metagenome (GOLD analysis project Ga0209810, IMG submission 187159) | Surface soil microbial communities from Centralia Pennsylvania, which are recovering from an underground coalmine fire - Coalmine... | ecosystem: Environmental > Terrestrial > Soil > Unclassified... | reverse complement strand
TATTGGTTATTCTCCCGCACAAGACGCTCCGATCCCGACTGGCGGAGTCGTCGAGGCCGGAAGGAGTTGTCGTGAACGATGCCGACGAGTTCGCCCCGCTGCGCGGGCGGCGGGTCGCGCTGCTGGAGACCCGCGAAGCCGACCGGCTCGCGGCGATGCTGCGCGGACAGGGGGCGGAGGTCGTGGCCTGCCCGGCCGTGGCGATAGCCGAGCTTGCCCACCCCGAAGCCGCGTTCGCCTGGCTTCGGCGGATGGTCGATGCGCCGTTCGACGATTTGATCCTGCTGACCGGCGAGGGCGTATCACGGCTGCATGCATTGGCGGTGCGCGCCGGGATCGAGGCAGGCTTCCTCGCCTCGCTGCGCCGGAGCCGCACGATCGGCCGCGGCCCAAAACCGGTTCGGGCATTGCGGGCGCTGGGGCTGGCGCCGCAGCTGCGCGCCGACCCGGCAACGACCGACGGCATCATCGCGCTGCTGTCGGCGACCGACCTCAACGGCCGGCGGGTCGGAGTCCAGCTCTATCCCGACGCGCCCGACACGCGTCTCACCGATTTTCTCGCCGCCGCCGGGGCGGTCGCGGACGCGGTCGTGCCGTACGCATACGCCTCACAGGCAGCCGACGAGGCCATTGCGGCGCTGATCGAGGCGATCGCGACGAGCGAGATCGACGCCGTCGCCTTCACCAGCGCCTCGCAGGTTCGGCGCCTCTTCCGCGTGGCCGAGAGAAGCGGTCGCGACGCGCATCTGCGCGCTGGCCTGCACCGCACCGCGATCGCCGCGATCGGCCCGGTCGTCGCCGCGGAACTGCAGCGGCGCGGCTTCGTTCCCGGCATCATGCCGAGCGGCAGCTACTTCATGAAGCCGCTAGTGTCGGCGCTCGTCGCGGCCTTCCGCGGCGGATGACTACGACACGGGCGGCGCGTCGGCCTTCAATCCCATGACCCGTTTCGGCGGGTAGCGTTTGAATGTCCCGAGATGCGAGCGGATGCCGTGCTGAAACGCCTCGACATAGGCGAGCTTGCGCGTCATGTAATTGTGCGTCTCTTTTGGGTCGAGGTAGAGGTTGTAAAGCCGCGCGTAGGCGAAACGCTGCAAGACGCCGGTGAAGCCGCCGGGGCCGGCGGCGTCGCGGTCGTCGTCGCTGGCGGCGGTCAGCACCATCTTGTACTCGCCGCAGCGCAACCCTGAGAAATTCGGGCCGAGCCAGTAGTAGTGGTACTTGCGGTTCGACAGCCCACCAGGCGCGAGCAGGAACGACGACTGGTCGATCCCGTCGATGTAACGATCGCCGGGCAGGCGCTCGCTCTCCCCCGCGAGGGCCAGCAGGGTCGGCAGGAAATCGTTGAAGTCGAACATGCCGTCGCTCTGCCGGCCGGCGTCGATGACGCCCGCCCACATCACCAGTCCGGGAACCCGGACTCCGCCCTCCCAGGTCGAGCCCTTGGCGCAGCGGAACGGGGTGAAGGCGGAATCCGGCCAGGTTTCCATGTGCGGGCCGTTGTCGGACGATACGACGACGAGCGTGTCCTCGAGCTGGTCGGTCCGGCGCAAGGTCTCGACGAGGCGGCCGAGAATGTCGTCGAGCTCCAGCATCGTGTCCTTGTACGGGTGGCGCGCCGGTGATTTGCCGAGAAAGCGCTCGTGCGGGTAGTTGTCGAAATGCGCGCCGCGCGTGCAGTGATACAAAAACCACGGCTCGTCGCGCCCGGCCATGCGCTGGATGAAGTCGATCGAGTACTGGCACCACTTGTCGTCGAGCAGTGACAGAACCGGTATCGTCACTTCTTCCACGTCCTCGGCGACGCCGCCCTTTCGTGCGTGCACGAAGCAGCGGTTGAACGGCATGTTCTTGACCCATTCGGTGCGCGCGTCGGAATACGTGATCTCTGGAAAGAAATGCGGGTCGCGCCACTCGCTGTACATGTCGGACACCGACAGGAAACCGTAAAAATCGTCGAAGCCGACATTCTGGGCCTGCGACGCGGCGTTTTCACCGACATGCCACTTGCCGACCGCCTGCGTCACGTAACCGGCATCCGACAGCAGCTGCGCCACCGTCGTCTCATCCTGCAGCCCGCCCGGTTCGCCGTACATCGGCGGCCGGTGCAGACCGTGCCGGCTCGGCACTCGACCGGTCAGCAAGGTCGCGCGCGACGGCGAGCAGCTCGGTTCGGAATAGCACGACGTCAGCTGCAGCCCATTGCGCGCGAGGCGGTCGAAGTTCGGCGTCGGGGCGCCGACCGCGATCCCACCGCCGTAGCAGCCGAGATCGCCCCAGCCGACATCGTCCATCAGGAACATCAGGACATTCGGCCGGCGCTTGCGCCGCGCCAGATGATCGGCCAGCTTGCGCCGCGCCGCTTCGGCCTGTTCGGCGTGGAAGAACGCCGGTTCGAGATGGTCCGCCGTGCGCACCGCCGGCGATGCGATCGGGTCGAACTGGGTCATCGGCGCCCCCTCCTTTTTGCGGCTGACGAGAATGGTGCATCTCGGCGGACGGGGGTAGAGAAACGATCGCGATGTCGCAGCAGCGGCGGGAGAGGTGCATGGCCATCGAGGTGAAGTCGGTCGAAAGGCTGCTCGGCACGCCGCTTCCCTACGCCTACGCGGTAAAAGCGGGGCCGTGGATTTTTCTGACGGGACACGAGTCCTACGACTGGAACGCCGGCACGCCTGCGGAGGTCGCCGGAGCGCCAGGCTTCCCGCTGTACGGCAGCAACCGCAGCCGGCGCGAAGGAGATTTCATCCTGGAGCGGGCGCGCCGCATCCTCGCCGAGTTCGGCTCCGACCTGGCGCATGCCGTACGCCTCGACCAGTACTACCCGACGCCGAAGGGGGTGGATCCGTATCATCACGCCCGCCATGCCGCGTTTGGCAACTACATCCCGCCGAGCACATCGGTCGTCATGGAGCGATGCTTCTCGGCGGATGCGACGATCTCGACCTCGCTGATCGCCGTCGCGGCGGACTCCGGCTATGACATTCGGAAAATCTACCCCGCAGGGGTCGCTTCGGCGCCGAGCTCGGGCTTCGTGCCGGCTGTGGTGTGTGACGAGTTCGTGTTCGTCGCCGGCCAGATGGCGCACAACCCCGGCCAGGGTCTCGACCCGCGCGCGCACGTCCCCGAGCATTCGGTCTGGGCCGGCACCGAAATCCGCAAGCAGACCGAATTCCTGATCGCCGAGAAATTGCGGCCAGCCTTGGAGGCGGCCGGCTCTGCGCTCGAACGTTCGCTGAAGGCGCAGATTTATCTCGCCGACATTGCCGATATGCCCGACTGCCTCGACGTATGGAACGGGCACTTCGCCGGCAACCCCTGCGCCGTGACGGTGGTCCCGACCAAATCCTTCGCGACCGTCGGCGGCATCATCGAGATCAACCTGCTGGCGCTGACCAATAATGCGAAGCGCGAGACGCGGGTGGTCGAGGCCGACATCCCGCCGATGGCGGCGCTCGGGCCGTGCATCCGCGCCGGCGAGTTTCTGCTTCCCTCCGGGCTGATCGCGATCGGCCGCGACGGTCATATCGTCGGCGGCGGCATGTCACCGGCGTTCGGCGGCCTGTCGCACGCGGGCTACACCCAGGCCGCAGCGATTTTCGACTACGCCGCCGCGCTCTGCGAGGCGGCCGGTGCCTCGCTGACGAACCTGCTGCGGGCGACTTATTTCGTCTCCGATATCGCCGCGTTTCCCGGCATTGCGACGGCATGGTCGGACCGTTTCGGCAGCCAGCCGCACCCCTTCACCTGCATCCAGACCCCGCCGGCGATGCCCGCGCCCGGAAGCTGTCTGATCGCCGATTTCTGGATTTCGACGCTGCCTTAGCACCCTCTCCGCCCTCAGGGTGGAGAGGGAGGGGAAGCTTGAGGAATCGTGTGGAAAGGCGTTCTGTCTTTCAAGAGCGCCTTCCAGCTGGAACCGGAACGCATGTTCGACCTTGGCCGCACGTTTCTCGCCGCAGTCGAGCGCAACCCGGATGCGCCCGCGGTTGTCGATGGCGCGCGGCGGCTCTCCTACGGAGACTGGTACGCCGAGATCGGCCGGGTGGCGGGCGGGCTGTGCGGCCTCGGCCTGCGGCGCGGTGAGCGGCTGGCGGTGGTGCTGCAGAACCGGCTGGAGATGGCGACCCTCCATTGGGCCTGCCAGTTCGCCGGCATCGTCGTGACGCCGCTCAACTGGCGCATCAAGGCCGAGGAGCTCGATTACTGCCTTGCCGATTCCGGCGCCCGCGGCCTCGTGTTCGACGAAGTGGCCGCGGCGGCCGTCGCCGGTGCCGGTTCCGCCTGCAACCTGGCGCGGATCGCCGTCGGCGAGGCGGACGGCGCGACCTGCCGGTTCGGCGAGCTCGCGGGCGAAGGGCTTTCGCCGCAGGCGGGGCCCGAGGACCTGTCGCTGCTTCTCTACACCTCGGGCACGACCGGGCGGCCGAAAGGAGTGCCGCGCCGTCACCGCGCCGAGCGCGCCGCGGCGCTCGCGCATGTCGCGCAGAATCTGTACGAGCGGGGCGAACGGACCCTCGGCGTCATGCCGCTCTATCACACGATGGGGGTGCGCTCGCTGCTCGCGATGGCGCTCGTCGACGGGCTGTTCGTATGCCTGCCGCGCTTCGACGCAGCGGCGGCGCTGCGGCTGATCGAGCGCGAGCGCATCACCGCGCTCTACCTGGTCCCGACGCTCTACCACGATCTGGTGAATTGCGGTGATTTCGCCGCCGCCGATACCGGCTCGGTCACCAAGCTCGGCTTTGCCGGCGCGGCGATGCCGGACGGGCTGCTGCGGCGGGTAGAGGCGGGCTTTCGACCGCGGCTGTTCGTCAACCACTACGGTTCGTCCGAGATCTACACCTTCACGATCGAGCCGCGCGCCGCGGCGAAGCCCGGTTCGGCCGGCAGGGCCGGCCTGAACCAGCGCGTCCGCGTCGTCAGATTGGGCGGCGACCCCGCTGCCGTCGCCGCGGTCGGCGAGGAAGGCGAGATCGTTGCGGACATGGCGAGCGAAGAGGCCTTCGACGGCTACTGGCGCCGCCCCGATGCCGACGCCCGCGCCCTGCGCGGCGGCTGGTATTTCACCGGCGACACCGGCTACATGGACGCCGACGGCGATCTCTTCGTCACCGGCCGGGTGGACGACATGATCGTTTCCGGGGGCGAGAACGTGTCGCCGGGCGAGATCGAGAGCGTGCTGTCGCTGCACCCGGCGGTCGCCGAAGTGGCGGTTGCCGGGTTGCCCGACGAGCGCTGGGGCCAGCGCATCGCCGCCTTCGTCAAGCGCGCCGATGCGGTCGAGGCGGCGACGCTCGACGAATGGTGCCGCGCCTCCAGCCTCGCCGATTACAAGCGCCCGCGCGACTATGTCTTCGTCGCGGAAATCCCGAAATCGCCGGTCGGGAAAATCCTGCGCCGGCTGCTCGTCGCCGGCGAATACCGGAAGGAATGACATGACCGATCCCGCACCGCTGTCGCTGCTGTTGCCGGAGGCGTTCGACGGCTTCCGGCTGGAGATCGACGCGGCGCGCGAGCGCGCCGACGTGATCCTCGATCGCCCGCCGCTCAACGTCGTGACGATGGCGGAGCGCGAGCAATTGCGCGCGGTGTTCGAGGCGCTCGACGCGGATGCGCGGGTGCGCATCGTCGTATTGCGGGGCGCCGGGGCGCATTTTTCGAGCGGCGGCGAGATCCGCGGCTTCGTCGAAGCCTCTCCCGAGCACGTGTCGCGGCTGGCGTGGAACGTCGCGGCGCCGGCGCGCTGCCGCAAGCCGGTCATCGCGGCCAGCCGCGGTTATTGCTTCGGGGTCGGCTTCGAGCTGGCGCTCGCCTGCGATTTCCGCATCGCATCGGAGACGTGCCTGTTCGCGCTGCCGGAACAGCGGCTGGGGCAAATCCCAGGCTCCGGCGGCGCGGCGCGGCTGCAGAAGATGATCGGCATTACCCGCACCAAGGAAATCGTCATGCGCTCGCGCCGCATCCCCGCCCGGCAGGCCTTTGAGTGGGGCATCGCGACCGAATGGGTCGCCGATGCGGAGCTGGAGGCGGCGACCGACGCGCTCGTCGAAGAACTGCGCGGTTTCCCGCCGCTCGCCCAGCGGACGGCAAAGAAGCTGCTCAACGACATCGAGGACGCCCCGCTGTCGCTGGCGATCGAACTCGAAGGACAGTGCTACGGGCGGCTGCGCAGCTCGGACGATTTCCGAGAAGGCGTGGAGGCGTTCCACGCCAAGCGGCCGCCGCGGTTCCGCGGCACATGAATTCGGTCGGCGGCGACGGGCCGTGCGGCCGCATCGAAGACGGCAACCTGCTGCGCGGCCGCGGACGGTTCGGCGACGACCTGCCGGTGCCGCGCGGCGCGCTCCACGCCGTCATCGTGCGCTCGCCGCATCCGCACGCGGAAATCGCCTCGCTCGACCCCTCCGGCGCGCTGGCGCTGCCGGGGATCGAATGCGTCGTGACGGGGGAGGATGCGCGACGCTGGACCCGCCCCTTCGCGGTGGCGCTGAAGACGCCGATGGAGCAGTGGTGCCTCGCCGTCGACCGGGTGCGCTATGTCGGCGAGCCCGTCGCGGTCGTCCTTGCCCGGAATCGGAATCTGGCGGAGGACGCGGCCGAGCGCGTCGCCGTCGAGTATCGGCCGCTGCCGGCCGTCGTCGATCCGGAGGCGGCAGCCGCCGGCGGCGCGCCGCTGCTCCACCCGGCGGCCGGCACGAATTTGATCGGCGAGCGGGCGTTCCGCTACGGCGACCCGGAGGCCGCCTTCGCGGGGGCGGCGCATCGCATCTCGATCACGGCCCGCTATCCCCGCAACACCGGCAGCCCGATCGAGTGTTTCTTCGTGCTGGCCGAATACTCGGCGGGCGAGGACGCCTACGAGGTGACGGTCAATTTCCAGGGGCCGCTGGCGATGCACCCGGTCATGGCGATGGCGCTGCGCGTGCCCGGCAACCGGCTGCGGCTGCGCACGCCGCCGCATTCCGGCGGCAGCTTCGGCGCCAAGCATGCGGTGTTTCCGTACGTCGTCTTGCTGGCGCTGGCGGCGCGCAAGGCGGGGCGGCCGGTGAAATGGGTCGAGACGCGGATGGAGCATCTCACCGCTGCGACCTCCGCCACGAACCGGGTGACGACCCTGACGGCGGCGGTCGATGCCGATGGGGTCGTCACGGCGCTCGACTGGGATCAGCTCGAGGATTGCGGCGCCTATCTGCGCGCGCCCGAGCCGGCAACGCTCTACCGCATGCACGGCAGCATGACCGGCGCCTACCGCGTGCGCAACCTCGCGATCCGCAACCGCGTCGTGCTGACCAACAAGACGCCGAGCGGCCTCGTGCGCGGGTTCGGCGGGCCGCAGGTGTACTTTGCCCTCGAACGGCTGATGCAGCGCATCGCCAAGACGCTCGGCCTCGACCCGCTGGAGGTGATCCGGCGCAATCTCGTCCGCGAATTCCCCTATCGCTGTCCCGCCGGCGCCGTTCTCGACTCCGGCGACTATGTGGGCGGGGTGGACAGGGCCGTCGCGGAAGGCGGCCTCGCCGATTTGCGGCAACGGCAGGCGGCGGCGCGGGCGCAGGGCCGGCTCTACGGCATCGGCTTCACCGCCGTCGTCGAGCCGTCCATCTCCAACATGGGCTACATCACGACCGTGCTCAGCCCGCAGGAGCGCGAGCGCGCCGGCCCTAAGGGCGGCGCCCAGGCGGCGGCGACGGTCGCGCTCGACCCGCTCGGCGGCGTCCGTGTGACGATCGACTCGCTGCCGCAGGGCCAGGGCCACCGCAGCGTCACGGCGCAGGTCGTCGCCGACGTCTTCGGCCTCGTGCGCGACGAGGTGCAGGTCAATGCGGCGCTCGATACGGCCATGGACGCCTGGTCCATCGCCGCCGGGAATTATTCGAGCCGCTTCGCCGGCGCGACCGCCGGCGCGGCCTATCTCGCGGCGACGCGGCTGAAGGCGCGGCTCGTGCCGCTGGCCGCCGCGCAGCTGAACCTCCGCCCGGACGAACTCGTGTTCGCCGGCGGGCGCATCTTCGCGGCCGCCAATCCGCAGAATTCGGTCAGCTTTGCCCGGATCGCGGGCGCCGGCCATTGGTCGCCGGCGGCCGCCGATGCCGAACCGCCGCCGCTGCGGGAAACCGTGTTCTGGAGCTCGGCCGCTCTCGCCCCGCCAAACCCGACGGACGAAATCAACAGCTCCGCCGTCTACGGTTTCGTCTTCGATTTCTGCGGCGTCGAAATCGATCGCGATACCGGGATCGTGCGCATCGACAAATATGTCAGCCTGCACGACGCCGGCCGCATCCTCGACCCCGTGCTGTTCGATGGCCAGGTGCGCGGCGCCTTCGCGATGGCGGTCGGCGCGGCGCTGTACGAGCGGCTGGTCTACGACAAGGACGGCGGATTACTGACCGGCAGCCTCGCCGACTACGCCTTGCCAAAGGCCGCGATGCTGCCTGACGGCCTGACGGTGCTGCACCAGGAAACGCCGTCGCCGATCACCCCTCTCGGGGCCAAGGGCGTGGCCGAGGGCAATTCGATGAGCACCCCCGTCTGCATCGCCAATGCCGTCGCCGACGCCCTCGGCGCGGATAACCCCACTCTGCCGCTGCTGCCGGAGCAAGTGCTGCGGCTGTCGAGGGACCTTCGGTCATCCTGACCGTCTCCTCGCCTACAGCCGCTTGATTGCGACCGAACCGGAAACGCCCGCCGCTCATGCCGCGGCGAGCTGCCGCGGCCGATAGATCGAGATGTGGTCCGCGCGCGCGATCGGCCTTTCGTCGTTGGCGACGATCAGCGCGTCGAGATCGACGAAAAGGTGGCCCTTGCGCTCGTAATTGGCCGTGACCTTGGCGCGCACGGTGAGCACGTCGCCGACCCGCGCCGCGGTGAAATGCCTAATGCGGCTGCCGACATGCATCCACGGCCCGAGCGCGACGTTGCGGTTCAGCGCGAAATTGCACAGCCGCGGCACGACCACCGGATGGATCAGCCCTTCCGCGGCGTAGAGCGGCAGGGTCTCGCGCTCGTCGCTGAGGTATTTCGCGGCGAGTTCCTCGGTCATCGCCAACGGCTCTATGCCGAGCCAGGTCCCAACCGCGAGCGAGGTCTCGTCGGCGGGCGGACGCGTCCTGCGCTGCGCGTCGGCGGGAAACTCGGCGAGCGCCGGCGGCGCCGTGGCCTCGGCCGGCAGCGCCGCGGTTCCCATCGCGCACACCTCGCGGCGGGCCTCGACCGCGATCTCCAAACCCTCGCCGCGCGATATGCCCGTGACCGTCACCGCGTCGCCGCCGTACAGCGGCTTCAGGAAACGGCATTCGGCCGTCCCCCGCTCCAGCCACGCCCGGCCCCAGCGCTCGACCGGCAGATGCGTCATGTAGGCATAGACATCGACCCCCGGGACCAGCCCGCCGCCGAAGCCGAGCCGCCGCGCAAACGCCTCGTCATGCATCTTGTTCTCGGAATTCGCCGCCGTGTTGTAGGCGGTGACCCGATAGACAGGCGGTGCCGCTTCCGTCATGGCCGTCCTCGCTCGCAGCCGGTGCCATTCACCGAGTAGGCGCCACCATAACCCGCGAATCCGGATTCGAGCGAGAGAGGGAGCGGCTTCACACGTCCGCCTGGCGTCCGGCATCGGCCAGCCGTTGCAGACGCTGCATCAACACTTGCCGAGGGTCTTCCCGCGGTTCCTCGACCCGCCGCGCCTCGGCTTCCGCGTGGCCGGCGGCGAGCACGCGCGGAAAACCGTCGAGCATCTGCGACAGCGCCAGCGCCTCGTCCGGCGTGATTCGGCCGTCGCCCACCGCCGACGCGATCGTGGCGACAGCGGCGGCGAGGTCGCCGGCTCCGCCAATATCGGGCAGATCCAACTCCACCGGCTGCCCGCGCCGCGCGCCGAGCAGGCGGCCAAGGCAGAACCGCACCGCCACCGCATCGCCGCCGAGCGCCATCTCGACCGCCTTGCGCGCCAGCGCCTCGGCCTCGCCGTCGAGCAGCAGTGCCGCCGCCCGCGTCCCGGCCCGAAACCGCCCGCGCGGCCGCCCCTTGGGATTGCCCGACTGGCCCTTCCTGAACGAGGTCGCATTGGCCTGCCGCGAGCCTGTTACCCCTGTTCCTATCAGGCTTTTATCAGGCATCCGCCGCCTCGCTCTGTATCCCATTGGGCAAAGTCTAAGATGCGATTATGGCAATTTATAAGATGATGTTCTCTCAAACGTTCGCAGAGGTCGATCGGCGGTCGCGGTGCGAGGTGAGGGAAAACACGTTGACCGGTCCTGCTCGCTTTTGAAAGTTGGGCTGAGTTTCATAAAAGCACTCTATTTACAGGCTCGATTGCCCCGACTAGGATCGCATAAGTTGCAGAGACAGAGCAGGCGAGGAGAGCATCGATGGGACGCTGCGCGCTGTTTTTCTTGGCGCCGACTGCCCTGTTGATCTCGGCTTCGGATGCTTATTGTCTCGATCGTCTTGTGCTGATGGCCTGTATTCCCTTGAAGCCAATCGTTGACAATGGGGTTACCAACCTGCAGAAGGTCCAAGATCAACGAAAAATGGTAGTTGATAAGATCATCAACGCACTGAAGAAGTCGATCGAAACCAATGACGAACTTACAAAAAAACATTGCCCCGGTGCTAACCAGTCTAATTTGAGCAAGGAATGCGTGGTACTTTATGACCAGCTGGCGTACTGGGAACGATCTCTGCTTAAGTTGAAAAAGGAAGAGCTCGACATCCAAGATGCTGAGGCAGCATTGATCCGCCAACAATTGTCGGAGGCACAGCAGGAGTGGAACGGCTTGCCGGGCGAGTGCAAGGCGGCGGCGGCAGAGCCCTTGCCACCGCAGCCGCCGGCGGCGCAGCCGGGCCCGTCCTCGGGAAGTGTTGCCAGTGATTTCGCCTGGAACGGGCCGAGAGGCGTCATCAACGCCCACGGAACCGTGACCGGTAATACCGCAAATTGGCGCTTCGAGGGACCGGCGGTCATGTCGGGACCGCTCGGCGCCAACGTCACGTGCAAGGGGGCGCGGACGGCGCCGGCCGACAAGCCGGGCGCCGAGGGTACGATGACGTGTGACATCACCTGGGGATCGCCGGCGCATGTCTGGCATTGCGAGGGGAAAGGACAGTTCAGGGTTGACTGGTCCGAGGTGGCGGGAGGCGGCGCCTGGTTTGCCATCTCGTCTCGCGGCAACGGGTGCAAGGGTTACATCACGGTCGGCGGCAAGAACGATCCGCCGGGCGAGGCGAAATTCGGTCCAATCTATTTGAAAAGCGGACCTTAATCGCCTCCGAGATTGCGACCTCCCGCAGCCCAACGGCCGACTCTCGGGGGCTGGATGTATTGGCGCGGAGGTCGCGTCGCTGCCCGCGGGTCGGGGCTGCGGTAGAGGCTGAGGCGGCGCCGCTGCGCTAGCGGGGGCTCCGCGCCGCCCACGCCCAACATCCAGGGCTACCTCAGTCGCTGGACAGTCGGGCTCGTCCAGAATCCGTTTGGCCCTCTATAGAATGATATGAACGGAGGGCGGCCTTTGCGGCCCGTGAATGCTCAATAGTTTGCGGCATCACCGACCGGTACCGTCGCGCCGGCGTTCTCGCTCACAGGCGGTGATGCAGCCATAGGTTCGGTTCAACATAGACCGCGTGGTCTTGCGCCAGCGAGACATGCACCGGCGCCAGCGCGCCGGGCACGATGGCCTCGCCGTCGCGGTCGAACGCCAGCGCGGTCCACTCCCGCCAGTCGGCAAGCGTGCCGGGGATCGTCATGCTGCATGGGGCGATTTTGACGATCTCGGCGCCGGCGCGGAGATGGGTGCGCAGCCACGCATCGTGCGGCTGGCCGTCGCCGCGCCGGCGCGCGACATATTCGGCAAACGGCGTCCGCGGCTCGCGGTCCTTTTCGGTCGGCCGTATCGGCGCGTAAAGGCCGCGAAAGCCGAGCCGGCGGGCGTTGTCGCGCATCGCGGCGAGCATCCGGTGCGAGACGCCGCGTCCCTGCACCCGCGGCGCGACCATGATTTCGAGCGCGCCGACGGCGGTCGGTCGCCGCGCGGCGCGCTGGTCCTCGTCGCCCCAGCGGATGACCGCGTCCCAGCCCGCGTCGGGCAGAGTGCCGCGGCCGGGGGTGCCGTCCCGGAAGGCGAACGGTACGGCGCAGGCGCGCGCCACCGGCGCGTGGGGTTCCTCCGGGTCGAACGCCGCCAGCATGAAATCGCGGTAGCGCTCGATGCAGCTCGCACCATAATACAGCGCCGCCGTCGGATCGTGGCGCATGAACTGCGGCACCGCCGCCTGGATCGCGGGTCCGAACACCGCCGCGCGCAGATCGGGCCGCTCCGCGAGCGTGACGACGGCGAGCCGCTCGGCATAGCCGCCGGCCATCGCGGCGGCCCGCCGGCGCCTCCTTACTTCTTTTCGTCGCCGGCGATGATGGCGTTGACTTTGGCGATGTCCACCCTCGGCTGCTCGATGCCGGAGCGCTCGACCTGGAGCAGCATGCCGACGCGGCTGTCGCGCTGGCCCCAGCCCTTGGTCATTGCCTCGGTCAGCTCTTCGAGCGCGAGGTTGGCGAGGCGCATCGGCACCCCGACCTCCTTGCCGAGCCCGACGGCCAGCGACACGTCCTTGTGCAGGAGGCGCAGTGCAAAGTCGGCGGGGTCGTACTGGCCGGCGAGGAACTTGCCCATGCGGTCGAACGTGCGCGGTCGCCCGGTCGCGCCCTGGCGCACCGCCTCCCACAGATCGAGCGGCGCCACCCCGGCTTTGATGCCCATCGTGAAGACCTCGGCGAGGGCGACATTGAGGACGGCGCTCGTGCAGTTGTGCACGAGCTTGGCGATTGTGCCGGCGCCGATCGGGCCGATGTAGCGGGCCTGATCGCCCATCGCGCCGAGCACCGCCGAGTGGCGGTTGAACTGCTGCTCGTCGCCGCCGACCCAGATCGCCATCTTCCCGCTGGCGGCGCCCGAGGGACCGCCGCTGACCGGCGAGTCGAGCATGTAGAGGTTCTTCTCGGCGAAGGCGGCGTTGATCTTGCGCACGACCGCGACCGAGTTCGTCGACATGTCGAAGAAGGCGGTATCGGGCCGCATCCCTTCGATAAGTCCGTTGGGGCCGAGGGCGACCGCCTCGACGTCCGCCGGCACGGGCAGCGAGGTGAACACGACGTCCGAGGCGGCGCCGACCTCGCGCGGGCTGTTCACCCATTGCGCGCCGTTCTTCAGGAACGGCTCGGCGGCGGCGCGGTTGAGGTCGTGCACGATCAGCTGGTGGCCCGCCTTCTGCAGGTTGGCCGCCATCCCCTTGCCCATCATGCCGAGCCCGATAAATCCCACCTTCATGTTCTCACCCCTCAAGGATCGTCACGGCCGGACTTGATCCGGCCATCCCGGTTACCAGCCTCAATGGCTGTAGATGACCGGGTCAAGCCCGGTCATGACGGTTCGCCGGTCTGCTGCGTGTCCCCGCGGTGCCGCAGCTGGTTGTTGACGCGGCGGTCGCCGGCGAGCCAGCGCGCCAGTTCGGCGTGCGCGTCGGCGCGGCGCATGGCGTCGATCTCCGCCACGTCGGGCGGATCGCAGGTGAATTCGAGGATCATGCCGTCGGGCGAGGTCGTGTAGATCGACTTGCAATAGCCGTGATCGGTCTCGCGAAACGGCTCGCCGGCGCGGCCGAGCCGCGCCTTCAGCTCGTCGTAGGTGCGCTCGCCGACCTTGAGCGCGATGTGGTAGTGGCTGCCGACTTGCGGCGGCGCCTTGGCCTGCGTCAGCTCGTACATCTCGGGATCGGCGAACTGGAAGAAGGCGAGCGCGCCGCCGTCCTTGATCCCGAAGAAGGTGTGGCAGAACTCCACCTCGCGGCCGAGGTCGGCGCGGTACGTCTTCTCGCACCAGGTCGCGACCAGCGGGATGCCGAGCACGTCTTCGAGCCAGCGCCGGTTGGCCTCCTGATCCTTGACCACGTAAGCGTTGTGGTGCAGGCGCAGCGGCAGTTCTTCCAGGAGCTTCGCCTCGGTTCGCGGCGCGGCCTCGATCGTGTCCATCAAGCCCTCCCTCCTCCGCCGATTGACGCGCGGCGGATCGCCTTGCAAGCTCTGCCGGAGCATAGGTGCCGGTGGGTCCGCCCGCAAGGCAGAGGGGGTGACGCATGAGCCTGCCGCTCGATCCGACCTTGAAAATCGGTATCCAGACGATCCACCGCCGCACCGAGCCGGCGGTCGGGCCGTGGCTGCCGACGATCGACGAAATGCACGCGCTCGTGAGCCAGATCGACCGCTGCGGCTACGACTCGATCTGGGTCGCCGACCACATCTGGTATCCGGCCGCGATCCTCGATCCGCTATTGCAACTGGCGCAGGCGGCGGTCGTCAGCCGCCGCCTGCTGCTCGGGGTCGATGTCTACCTGTTGCCGCTTCGCCACCCGGTACCGGTCGCCAAGCAGGTTTCGACGCTCGACCATCTGAGCGAGGGGCGGCTCATCTTCGGGGTCGGGATCGGCGGCGAGTTCCCGCGCGAGTACGAGGCCTGCGGCGTGCCGGTCAAGGAGCGCGGCCCGCGCCTGTCGGAGGCGGTGCCGCTGCTGCGCGCGCTGCTCTCCGGCGAGACCGTGACGCATCAGGGCCGGTATTATCCGGGCTTCGGGGGTATCGCCTTGCAGCCGCCGGCGCGCCAGCCGGGCGGGCCGCCGATCTGGTTCGGCGGCCGGGCCGATCCGGCGCTGGCCCGCACCGGCCGGCTCGCGGACGGCTGGATGTCCTACGTCGTGACCCCGGAGATGTTCGCCACGTCGCTCGGCAAGATCGGGGCGGCGGCGGACAAGGCCGGGCGCACCGTCGCGCGCTTCGGCACCGGCCACCTGCTGTTCACCCGCCTCGACGACACCTACGAGAAAGCCCTTGAGGCGGCGACGACGACGTTGAGCCGGCGCTACGGCAGCGACATGCGCCGCGCGGCGGAGCGCTACGCCGCGCTCGGCCGCCCGGCGGAGGTCGCCGACAAAATCCGCGCCTTCCACGCCGCCGGGGTGCGCCACCTCGCGATCGACCTGCTCGGCCCTTACGAGGAACGCCCGGCCCACATCGACCGCTTCGCCGCCGAGGTTCTGCCACTGCTGGCCGACCTGCGGGGGTAGCTTTTCTGCCTCAGACGCCGCTGCCCCTCACCCTCCCATCGCTGCGCGATGGGCCCCTCCCTCTCCCCGCAAGCTGGGCGAGCGGTTTTCGCCCGCGCCGCCGCTCTCCCTCGCCCCGCGTGCCGGGGAGAGGGCCGGGGTGAGGGGCCGGCGCCGCTGAACCGACGTCGCCGGAATTTCTCCTATCCTAATGGCGGCGCCGACCGCACCGCCCCGTTCCGGTGCAGGTCGGCGATTTCGGCCGCCGCGAAGCCCCAGTCGCGCAGGATCTCGTTGGTGTGCTCGCCGGCGCGCGCCGGAGGGCCTTGCACGGCGGTGGGGGTGCCGAGGAAGCGCGGCGCGGGACCGGGCTGCGCGATTCCGTCGATTTCGACAAAGCTGCCGCGCTGGACGTTGTGGGGGTGGCGGATTGCCTCCGACATGCGCAAGACCGGCGCGAAACAGATGTCGGTCTGTTCCATGATCGCGGTCCACTCGGCCCGCGTCTTGGTCTTGAAGATGCGCGCCAGCCGCTGCTGCATGTCCGGCCAGGAGGCGCGGTCGAGCTGCGGCGGCAGCGTCTCCTCTTCGAGCCCCGTGTGCTTCAGCAGCAGCGCGTAGAATTGCGGCTCGATCGAGCCGACCGCGACGTGCTCGCCGTCCTTGGTCTCGTAGACATGATAGAAATGCGAGCCGCCGTCGGTGCGGTTGCTGCCGCGCGCCTCGGTCCAGGCGCCGGCGGCGAGCGCGCCGTACATCATCATCATCAATGACGCCGAGCCTTCGACCATCGAGCAGTCGATGACCTGGCCCCTACCGGTCTGGCGGGCGCTGATGATGCCGGCGAGCACGCCCATCGCCAGGTACAAGGCGCCGCCGCCGAAATCGCCGATCAGGTTCAAGGGCGGCACCGGCGGCCCGCCGGCCTCGCCGATCGAGTAGAGCGCGCCCGAGAGCGCGATGTAGTTGATGTCGTGGCCGGCGGTGTGGGCGATCGGCCCGTCCTGCCCCCACCCCGTCATGCGGCCGTAGACGAGGCGCGGGTTGCGCGCGAGGCACACGTCCGGGCCGAGGCCCAACCGTTCCATGACGCCCGGCCGGAACCCCTCGATCAGCGCGTCCGCCCGGTCGATGAGGCGCAGCGCGGCGGCGGCGCCGTCCGCGTTCTTCAAGTCGATCGCGATGTTGCGGCGGCCGCGCAGCAGCAGCGAAAACCGCGGGTCCTCGCCCTCGCGTCCGGTGTCGTGGCCGACATTGGCGGCACGGTCGATGCGGATGACCTCGGCCCCCATGTCCGACAGCAGCATCGCGCAGAACGGCGCCGGCCCGATCCCGGCCAGTTCGACGATCTTGATCCCTGAGAGCGGTCCCATGGCCGACGCCTTCCTGTGGTCGGCGCTACACTGTCCGCCGGTTGCGGACCCGGTCAAGACTGATCGCCGGTCGCGGCGGCCCTTACTCGTCGGGGAGGGTGAAGACCGTGCAGGGCGCGGCGATGCCGCGCAGCCTGTGCTCGCCGAGCGGCACCAGCGGCATCGCGGTCTCGGCCGCGACCGCGCCCGAGATCAGCACCGAGCGGCCGAGCGGCCGGCACAGCCCTTCGAGGCGGCTGACCAGGTTGACGGCCGCGCCGATCGCGGTGAAGTCCAGCCGATCCGCCGCGCCGATATTGCCCCACAGCATCTCGCCGAGATGCAGCGCCGCGCCGAACGGCAGCGGCGGCTGCCCCTGCGCCCGCCGCAGCGCATCGAGATGCGCCATGCCGGCGCGGGCGGCTATGACCGCGCGCAGCGCCGCCTCGCACGCCCCGGCCGGCGCATCGCCGACCGGAAAGATCGCCAGCACGCCGTCGCCGATGAACTTCAGCACCTCGCCGCCGAATGCGTGCACCGCCCCCGCAACGCGGTCGAACCAGGCGTCGAGGGCGGCGATCACCGCGGCGGGTTCGGCTGCCTCGGACATCGCGGTGAAGCCGCGCAGATCGGCGTAGAGCAGCGCCGCGCGGATCGGCTCGCCGGTGCCGCGGCGCAGCGCTCCGGCCTGCACCCGTGCGGCGCTGCGCTTGCCGAGGTACGCCTCCAGCAGCGCAACCAGCGCCGCCCGCGCGGCCAGCGCGCTCAACGGCGCGGCGGCGAAGCGCGCCGCCTCGCGCAGCCGCCGGTCCTCATCCGCCGCAAAGGGCCGGGTCGCGGCCCAGCCGAGCCTCGGATGATCGGGCGCAAAACCGACCATATCCTCGCGCACCGGACCAAGTGCGGAGAGCCACTCGCGGCCAGCGTCGCCGCCCGGAGTCTCGGCAAAACCGAGCGCCTCGATCACCACTCCGGTCTCTGCCCGCCACAGCCAGGTGCGGCGGGCGATGATCGGATGCGGTATCGCGAGCGTCAGGGCGCCGCCGGCCAGCGGCAGGCCCTCCGCCAGCAGCCGGGCGCCGAGTTCGGCGAGGAACCGGTCGGGACCGGACGACGCGGCGGCTTCATCCACCAGCCACGCGAGGCATTCAGGCAGATCAATCGACAGCGGAACAGCCTCGACTGCGGCGATGAAAAAGGGTCATGGCGGGCCGCCGCGGCCGCGCTGAGGGTCCGGCCCCGGGTCACGGCCGGCGGCAACTGTCTCCAACCGGCCAAGATAATGCGTCCAGCCTTCGGCGTGGCCGGCGCATTGTTCGACGCTGGGCAGGCCGGTGTGGGTCAGGCGCAGCAAGGTTCCGTTCGGCTGCTCGATCAGATCGATCTCGACGAGGCTGGAGGCCGGCGGAACCTCCTCGCTGCCGTCCCAGCCGAAGCTGTAGGCGAGGCGATGCACTGGCACGACCTCGCGGAAATAGCCGCGGGCGAAGCGGGCGCCGGTGACATTGACGAGATAGAGCCCGCCGGGCCGAGGCTCGACCTGCGCCTCCGTCCCCATCCAACGCAGGATCTGCTCTGCTCGGGATCGGTCAGGAGCGCGAAGACCGCGGCGGGCGGCGCCGGGATGTGGGTTTCGCGGCGGACGACGAGGGAATCTTGCATGTCTGGATGCACCTTGAACGGATTGCAAAGAACCCGCCAAACCGGAAAACCTGAACCTTTGCCTACGGTTCGGTGGACACGCAAGCCGCGTATCGCCGTCGACTCCGCCCTGTGGGGCAAATTCGCAAGCGGGCGCAAAGCGATTCGCGTTCGCGGGCCGAGTTATGCATACTCCGTGGATAGCCGCTCCGCTAGGGGAGGTGCGCGCACGAAGTCCGCGGTTTCGCGGCAGGATTGAGAGCCCGCGAGTATGGCGTCGAGCACAGGACACGGCCTCTATGACCCGCGCAACGAGCACGATTCCTGTGGGGTCGGCTTCGTCGTCAACATCAAGGGCCGAAAGTCGCACGACATCATCCGCCGCGGGCTGCAGATCCTCGTCAACCTCGATCATCGCGGCGCGGTCGGCGCCGACCCGCTCGTCGGCGACGGGGCGGGCTGCCTCATCCAGATGCCGGACGCGCTGTTGCGCGACTGGGCCGAGCGGCGGGGCGTCGGATTGCCGCCGTTCGGGCGCTACGCGGTCGCGATGTGCTTTCTGCCGATGCACGAGGGCGCGCGGGCGATTGCGGTCGAGCACATCGAGCGGTTGATCGAAAAGGAAGGCCAGCGCCTCGTCGGTTGGCGCGAAATCGGCACCGACCTGACCGGACTCGGTACCAAGGTCATCGAGACGATGCCGTACATCGCGCAGGCGATCGTCGCGGCGAGCCCCGAGGTTCCGGATCAGGACGCGTTCGAGCGCAAGATCCTGACGATCCGGAAGCAGATCCTGAACCCGGTGGTGTCGCTGGCGGAGCAGCATCGGCTGCCGCAGTTGCGCGACCTCTACATCCCGTCCTTCTCGACGCGCACCGTCGTCTACAAGGGCCTGCTCCTGGCGCCGCAGGTCGACAGCTTTTACGACGACCTGCGCAACCCGCTGACCGTGTCGGCGCTGTGCCTCGTGCACCAGCGTTTCTCGACCAATACCTTCCCGTCGTGGCGGCTGGCTCACCCCTACCGCTTCATCTGTCACAACGGCGAGATCAACACCGTGCGCGGCAACGTCAACTGGATGCACGCGCGCCGCCAGGCGATGACGTCGGACCTGCTTGGCTCCGATCTCGAAAAGATGGTGCCGCTGATCGGGCCGAACCAATCCGACACCGCCTGCATCGACAACGCGCTCGAACTCCTCGTCATCGGCGGCGGCTACCCGCTGGCGCACGCGATGATGATGCTGATCCCGGAGGCCTGGGGCGATCCGCTGATGGACCCGGAGCGCCGCGCCTTCTACGAGTACCACGCCGCGCTGATGGAGCCGTGGGACGGGCCGGCGGCAATAGCCTTCACCGACGGCCGCCAGATCGGCGCGACGCTCGACCGCAACGGGCTGCGCCCCGCCCGCTACATCGTCACCGACGACGATCACGTGATCCTCGCCTCGGAATGCGGCGTATTGCCGGTGCCGGAAGAGAACATCAAGCTGAAGTGGCGATTGCAGCCCGGCAAGATGCTGCTGATCGACCTGGAACAGGGCCGCATCATCGGCGACGACGAGATCAAGCAGAAATTGGCCTCGGAGCACCCCTACGAGGCCTGGCTGAAAGCGACGCAGTACAAGCTGCCGGAACTGCCCGACCCGGCCGAAAGCACGGTGCCGCCGCGCGCCAACGACCCGTCGCACCTGCTGACGATGCAGCAGGCCTTCGGCTACACCCAAGAGGACATCCAGTTCTTCCTTGAGCCCATGGCGCGCGAGGGCGACGACCCGGTCGGCTCCATGGGGACGGATACGCCCATCGCCGCGTTCTCGACCAAGCCGAAGCTGCTCTACAACTACTTCAAGCAGAACTTCGCGCAGGTGACCAACCCGCCGATCGACCCGATCCGCGAGGAGCTGGTGATGTCGCTGGTGTCGATGATCGGGCCGCGGCCTAACCTGCTGAGCCATACCGTCGGCACCCACCACCGTTTGGAGGTGGCGCAGCCGATCCTGACCAATGCCGACCTCGACAAGATTCGCAACATCGAGAAGCTGGTCGACGGCCGTTTCAAGACCGACACGCTCGACATCACGTGGCCAGCCGCCGAGGGCGCCGACGGCATCGCGGATGCGCTCGACCGCATCTGCTGGCAGGCGACGGAGGCAGTCCTCGCCGGCCACAACATCCTGATCCTGTCCGACCGCGCCGTGTCGATGGAGCGGGTGCCGATCCCGGCCCTGCTCGCCACCTCGGCGGTGCACCATCACCTGATCCGCCAGGGGCTCCGCACGTTGACCGGCATCGTCGTCGAGACGGGCGAGGCGCGCGAGGTGCATCATTTCTGCGTCCTTGCCGGCTATGGCGCCGAGGCGATCAACCCTTATGTCGCGTTCGAGACGCTGGAGCGGATCCGAGTCGAGAACGGATGGCCGCTCGACGGCTACGAGGCGCAGAAGAACTATCTGAAGGCGGTCGGCAAGGGCCTGCTCAAGGTCATGTCCAAGATGGGCATCTCGACCTACCAGTCGTATTGCGGCGCCCAGATTTTCGACGCTGTCGGCCTCGAAAGCGGCTTCGTCGAACAATATTTCACCGGAACCGCGACGACGATCGAGGGCGCCGACTTGCGTGCCATCGCCGAGGAGGCGATGTGGCGTCACCACCATGCTTTCGGCGAAGACCCGCTCTACCGCGAGATGCTCGATGTCGGCGGCGACTATGCCTTCCGCCTGCGCGGTGAGGCGCACGCCTGGACGCCGCATTCGGTCGCGAAGTTGCAGCATGCGGTGCGCGGCAACTCGCTGGCCGACTACCGCGCCTTCGCCGCCTCCATCAACGACCAGAGCGAGCGGCTGCTGACGATCCGCGGCCTGATGAAACTGCGGCCGGCGGAGCGGCCGGTGCCGCTCGACGAGGTTGAGCCGGCGGCCGAGATCGTCAAGCGCTTCTCGACCGGTGCGATGAGCTTCGGCTCGATCAGCCGCGAGGCGCATACGACCTTGGCGATCGCGATGAACCGCATCGGCGGCAAGTCCAACACCGGCGAGGGCGGCGAGGAAGCCGACCGCTTCAAACCGCTGCCGAACGGCGACTCGATGCGTTCGGCGATCAAGCAGGTCGCCTCCGGCCGCTTCGGCGTCACCACCGAATACCTGGTCAACGCCGACGTGTTGCAGATCAAGATGGCGCAGGGCGCCAAGCCCGGCGAGGGCGGCCAACTGCCCGGCCGCAAGGTCGACAAGCGCATCGCCGCGGTGCGCTATTCGACCCCGGGCGTCGGACTTATTTCACCGCCGCCGCACCACGACATCTATTCGATCGAGGATCTGGCGCAGCTGATCCACGACCTGAAGAACGCCAACCCGCAAGCCGCGGTGTCGGTGAAGCTGGTGTCGGAGGTGGGGGTCGGCACCGTTGCCGCCGGCGTCAGCAAGGCGCGCGCCGACCATGTCACGATCGCCGGTTTCGAGGGCGGCACCGGCGCCAGCCCCCTCACCTCTTTGACCCATGCCGGATCGCCGTGGGAGATCGGCCTCGCCGAGACGCAGCAAACCCTCGTGCGCAACGGGCTGCGCGGCCGCATCGCAGTGCAGGTGGACGGCGGCATTCGCACCGGCCGCGACGTCGTCGTCGGCGCGCTGCTTGGGGCCGACGAATTCGGTTTCGCCACCGCGCCGCTGATCGCCGCCGGCTGCATCATGATGCGCAAGTGTCACCTCAACACCTGCCCGGTCGGCATCGCCACGCAGGACCCGGTGTTGCGCAAAAAGTTCACCGGCCAGCCGGAGCACGTCATCAACTATTTCTTCTTCGTCGCCGAGGAAGTGCGCGAGTTGATGGCGGAACTCGGCTTCCGCACCTTCGACGAGATGGTCGGGCGGGTCGACCGCATCGACATGGTCCGCGCGGTCGATCACTGGAAGGCAAAGGGGATCGACCTGTCGCGCCTGCTCTATCAGGAATCGCCGGCGCCTGGGGTCGCGATCCGTCACTGCGAGACCCAGAACCACGGCCTCGACAAGGCGCTCGACAACGAGCTGATCGCGCTCGCGCGGCCGGCGTTGGAGCGGCGCGAACCGGTGCGCATCGAACTGCCGATCCGCAACATCCACCGGACGGTGGGGGCGATGCTCTCGGGCGAGGTGGCGAAGCGGTATGGCCATGCCGGGCTGCCGGAAGACACGATCTGGGCGCGGTTCGACGGCAATGCCGGGCAGAGCTTCGGCGCCTTCCTCGCGCACGGCGTCACGCTCGAACTGCACGGCGACGCCAACGACTATGTCGGCAAGGGCCTTTCCGGCGGCCGGCTGATCGTGCGCCAGCCGGCGGCGGCGCGGCGCGACCCGACCGAAAACATCATCATCGGCAACACCGTGCTCTACGGCGCGATCGCCGGCGAGGCCTATTTCGAGGGCGTCGCCGGCGAGCGCTTTGCGGTGCGCAATTCCGGCGCCGTCGCGGTCGTCGAAGGCACCGGCGACCACGGCTGCGAATACATGACCGGCGGGGTCGTCGTCGTGCTCGGCGACACCGGCCGCAACTTCGCCGCCGGCATGTCGGGCGGCATCGCCTACGTCTGGGACCCGAAGGGCCGGTTCGGCGATCTGTGCAACCGCTCCGGCGTCGATCTCGAAACCATCGCCTTCGCCGACGAGGACGGCGACGACGCCGAACGCCCGCGCCAGCGCGCCCCCAGCGTCACCGACAACGGCATGGGCGACCCCCTGCGCTTCGACGCGGCGCGGCTGCGCATCCTGATCGAGCGCCACCACCTCCTGACCGGGAGCGCCCGCGCCCGTCACCTTCTCGAAGACTGGCCGCGCACCGTGGCCGCGTTCGTCAAGATAACGCCGAAGGACTACCGCCGCGCCTTGCTGGAGCTGCGGGCCGAGCGCGAGGCCGCGCAAATGGCCGCGGCGGAGTAAGCAGCGCTGTGGCCGGGCTTGACCATGTGTCGGCCTCCCGCCGACGAACCGACCAGGCGGGGGGCCGACGTCAGGTGCAGCCCGGCGCGGCCGCAGCGGGCGGCTAGCCGCGAAACCCTTGGCCTCCCGACCCAAGCTCATTTGCACATCGGCTCAATCGAGCACCCAAAACGGTTGCGGCCGTCGTTGAGCTGCGTCTTCCGAGGAGCGCCTGCCCTGGCTGCATCTCGCCGCGAAATAATCTCGGGCCTTGTCTGCGCGCTTGCCGCGCTGTTGCAGTCACGCCGCGCCTGGTCACAACAGCCGGGACGAGTGTATCGGCTCGGCAACCTGCTGTCCTCGCCGCCAACTGCGCCGCATCAAGCGGCGCTGCGCGAGGAATTGGCGCGACAAGGTTTCGTTGAGGGGCACAACTTGTGGATTGACCGAGACGGCTACGGGCTCGCCATCGATCAGCTTGGTCGGCACGCGACCGTACTCGTCGGGTCTGGCGTCGACGTAATCATCGCCGGAGGGGATGCTGCGGTCCGCACCGCGCAGCAAGCAACTGCCGAAATTCCGATCCTGGCATTGACCGACGACATGGTGGGCCAAGGTTTCGTCCATTCCCTGGCAAGACCGGGCGGCAACATCACGGGCGTCACGATCCTTGCAGCGGAACTGGACGGTAAACGCCAGGAGATACTGCTGGAGGCCGTGCCTGGAACACGCCATATCGCAGTACTGGCCGACAGCACCATCACGTCGAATGCACATCTAAACGCACTTGCGGAAGAGGCAGCCGGGCGCGGGATTGCGCTGTCCGTGCATCGGGCCCGCTCGGCGAGCGGCTTGATCTCTGCAATCGATGGCGCCGCCGCATCCGGGGCTACCGCGATAAATGTTCTGGCGTCGGCGTTCTTATTCAATAATCGCGCTATCGTCTTCGATCGCATCGCCGCTGTGAAACTGCCGGCCGTATATCAGTGGCCAGAGATGGCGCGGGAAGGCGGTTTCCTTGGCTACGGCCCCAGCATTGTTCAGCTTTATCGAGACGTGCAGAGCCGGCAGCTTATTCGGCTGTTGCGCGGCGCCAAACCGGCAGACCTGCCGGTCGAGCAGCCGACGAAGTTCGGCCTCATCATCAACCTGAAGACCGCGACAGCGCTCAGCCTGACCGTGCCACCGTCACTGCTCGCCCGCGCCGACGAGATCATCGAATGAGGCGCCGCGGCCTCCTTGCCGGCATTGCGGGCGGCGCATTGTGGCCGCTCTTATCCAATGCACAGCAGCGCGACCCAGCGCGGCGGATCGGAGTCGTGCAGGACTACGAACCGGCGGACCCGGAAGGACGGGTGCAGATCGGCGCGTTTCGCGATGAACTTCACAGGCTGGGCTGGGATATCCCGATCGAACAGCGATCGGGCGCCGTCGACGCCGAGCAAGTCCGTGGGGTCGCCGCCGAGATCATGGCGCTTCGCCCCGATGCGGTGCTCGGGGCGGGGGGCACCATCGTCGCCGCGTTGCAGCGGGCGAGCCGCACCATTCCGATCGTCTTTGTGAACGTGACCGATCCGGTCGGCGGCGGATTGGTCGCGAGCCTGGCGAAACCCGGAGGCAATACTACCGGGTTCACCCAGTTCGAGTTCGGCATCAGCGCTAAATGGCTGGAGCTGCTCAAGGAACTCGCGCCGAGCCTGACACAGGTAGCGGTCATTCGCGATCCGGCGGCGCGCAGCGGCGGGGGTCAGCTCGGCGCCATCCAGGTGGCGGCGTCCGCGCTTCGAGTCGAGGTTCGGCCGATCGATCCGCGCGTCAGCGAGGAAATTGAACGTGGGCTCTTGGAGCTGTCCCGCGACGCCCGGGTTGGCTTGATCGTCACAACCAGTCGCTTGGCCCGGCTTCATCGCGAACTGATAATCGGGCTGGCGGCCCGGTATCGGATGCCGGCTATTTATCCGTTTCGCGTCTTTGCCGACGGTGGCGGACTGATGTGCTACGGGCCGAACTCGATCGAACCCTACCGGCGAGCCGCCGGCTACGTCGATCAGATACTTAAAGGCAAAAAGCCGGGCGAACTGCCGGTTCAGGCACCCACGAAATACGAATTGGTTGTCAATCTGAAAACTGCCAAAGCGCTCGGTCTCGCGGTGCCGCCAACATTGCTCGCTCGCGCCGACGACATTATCGAATGAGGCGCCGCGATTTCATCTGGCTCATCGGTGCAGCTGCCTTACACCCGCTCGCCGCCGCGGCGGAGCCGAAGGTGCCAGTCATCGGCGTGCTGGTCGCCGGCAAACCCGATCCGCAGCCGTTTCTGAAGGGCTTTCGCGCCGGCTTGCGCGAACACGGCTACATCGAGGGAGAGAATATCCGCCTCGATATCCGCTCGGCGGAGGGCGATGATAGCCGGCTCCCGAAGCTGGCCGCGCAGCTTGTCGCCGAGAAGGTCGATGTCATCGTCGGCTGGCAGACGCCGACCGTCACGGCGGCGAAGCAGGCAACAACCAAGATACCGATTGTGATGGAGGCCGGCGCGCCAGTGGAGACCGGTCTCATCGCGAGCCTTGCGCATCCCGGGGGCAACATCACGGGCGTAACCGGCACGACCGCCGAACTCGCGCAAAAGAACCTCGAATTTCTCCGTCAGATTCTGCCGCGGCTGCGTCGGATCGCGGTTCTGCTCAACGTGCTCGATCCGTTCAGCAAGCCCTTCGCCGAGCAGAACCGGCTGGGAGCGAAGAGCCTCGGGATCGAGCTCGTGCCAGTCTCCGTCCACGGCCCCGAGCACCTGGAGAGCGGTATCGCCACGGCAATCCAGGAAAAAGTAGGCGCGGCTATTATCCAGCCAAGCCTCGGGGCGAAGCGTTCGGCCGAACTCGCTCTGGCCCACCGCCTTCCGGCCGCTTCCGTAGCGGTCGCGTTCGGCGAGGCGGGCGGGCTGCTGTCCTATTCGGCGATGCAGAGCGCGCTTTACCGAGAGGTTGCTGCTTACCTTGACAAGATCCTAAGAGGCGCAAAGCCAGCGGATCTCCCGGTCGAGGAGCCAACGAGATTCGAGCTGATCGTCAACCTGAAAACTGCGAAGGCGCTCGGCCTTACGGTACCGCCCTCCCTCCTCGCCCGCGCCGACGAGGTCATCGAATAAGAGGACGCCGGCGACCCGGCCGGCGAGCGGTGGCACGCGCGCAGCAAGGCTGCCCCGCTCGCGGCGGCCGAGCGAGGTCGCGACGGTTGCGCATTTGCGCATCGCGCGGCTCGGCGTTGATGATAGCCTTTAACTCAGGCATCATGAGATAAGTCAGTAATATTGACCGGCCTTCGTGCCGGTTGCGCCAAGAGGCAGCATGGGCAAGCCGACGGGGTTTCTCGAGATCGAGCGGCGCGACCGCGGCTATGACAAGCCGGAGGTGCGGCGCAAGAGCTGGCGGGAGTTCGTCAAGCCGCTGCCGGCCGGGGAACTGCGCGCGCAGGCGGCGCGCTGCATGGATTGCGGCATCCCGTTCTGCCACGAGGGCTGCCCCGTCAACAACATCATCCCGACGTGGAACGACCTCGTCTACCGCGACCAGTGGCAGGCGGCGCTGCGCACCTTGCACTCGACCAACAATTTCCCGGAGTTTACCGGCCGCATCTGTCCGGCGCCTTGCGAGGCGGCGTGCACGCTCAACCTCGACGACAACCCGGTCACGATCAAGACGATCGAGTGCGCCATCGTCGATCGCGGCTGGCAGGAGGGTTGGATCGTGCCCGTCGTGCCGCCGCGGCGCAGCGGCAAACGGGTCGCCGTGGTCGGCTCCGGCCCCGCCGGCATGGCGTGCGCACAGCAGCTGGCGCGCGCCGGTCACGCGGTGACGCTGTACGAAAAGAGCGACCGGATCGGCGGACTGCTGCGCTACGGCATCCCCGACTTCAAGATGGAGAAGTGGCTGATCGACCGCCGCATCGAGCAGATGCAGGCCGAAGGGGTCGAGTTCGTCACTTCCGTCGAGGTGGGAGGCGCGGTGGGCGTGGATGAGCTGCTCACCCAATACGACGCGCTGGCGCTGACCGGCGGCGCCGAATGGGCGCGCGACCTCGACGTGCCCGGGCGTGACCTCGACGGCATCCATTTCGCGATGGATTTCCTGCCGCAGCAGAACAAGCGCAACGCCGGCGACGGCGAGACCCGCGCCGCCCCCGGCGGCACCATTACGGCCAAGGACAAGCATGTCATTGTCATCGGCGGCGGCGATACCGGCTCCGACTGCATCGGCACCTCGGTGCGCCAGGGCGCGGCATCGATTACCCAGCTCGAAATCCTGCCGAAACCGCCGGACCAGGAGAACAAGGCGCTGACCTGGCCCGACTGGCCGCTCAAATTGCGCACCTCGTCCTCGCAGGAGGAAGGCTGCGACCGCGACTGGTCGGTGCTGACGAAGCGCGCGGTCGGCGAGAACGGCCGCGTCGCCGGCCTCGAATGCGTCCGCGTCGAATGGACGAAGGCTCCGGACGGCCGCTTCCTGATGCAGGAGGTTGGCGGCAGCGGGTTTGTGTTGAAGGCCGATCTCGTGCTGCTGGCGATGGGCTTTCTCGGGCCGCGCCGCCCGGGCATGATCGAGCAGGCCGGCGTCGCGCTCGACGCCCGCGGCAACGTCGCGGCCGATACAATCAGCTACAGGACGTCGGTCGACGGCATCTTCGCCGCCGGCGACATGCGGCGCGGCCAGTCGCTCGTCGTCTGGGCGATCCGCGAGGGCCGCCAGTGCGCCCGCGCGATCGACGAATACCTGATGGGATCGAGCCTGCTGCCCCGGTAGAATTTCCCGACACCACCCGCCGATGCTTCATCAGATACCGGCGCTGATCGCCGGCTTCATCGTGGCGACGATCTCGGCGGCGGGATATGCCGGGATCGCGGGGCTGATGGCGGTCGAGTCGGCGTGCATCCCCCTGCCCTCCGAAATCATCATGCCGTTCTCGGGCTATCTCGTGTCGGTCGGCCGTTTCGACCTGATCCTCGTCGCGACGGCCGGCGCGCTCGGGTGCAACCTCGGCTCGACCCTCGCCTATCTCGTCGGGCGCTCGGGCGGCCGCCGTTTCCTCACCCGCTGGGGCCATTACATCCTGATCAGCCAGTCCGACCTCGACATGGCCGATCGCTTCTTCGCCCGTTACGGCGGCGTCACCGTGCTCGTCGGCCGCCTGCTGCCGGTCGTGCGCACCTTCATCTCGCTGCCGGCCGGCATCGCCCGCGTGCCGCAGCTGAAATTCCAGCTCTATACGTTCGTCGGCTCCTGGCCCTGGTGCTTTCTGCTCGCCTATGTCGGGCTCAAGCTCGGCGACCGCTGGAACAGCGACCCGCGCCTGCGGGAGATCCTGCATCGTTTCGATCTGCTGATCGTCGCCATCATCGTGGTCGGCGTCGCTCTCTACATCTGGCGCCATCTCCGCCGCCGCGAGCGCTAGACTAGATGTGGATCCTTGCGTTGCGAGGGAGTCGCTCTCCGCACAAGCCGTCATGGCCGGGCTTGACCCGGCCATCTTCGGGACACCCGAGATCGCCGGGTCAAGCCCGGCGATGACGAGGAGAGTCCTTCGGCGTAAGCGCACTCTAGTGTCCCGAATCTGAAGTTCGCAGTATCGCTGATTCGCCGATGAGTGCGAGACTCCGCCAGGCATTGGCCGGGGGGATCGATGGCGAGTCGGCAATTGCCAGCTTTGGAGCTGAGCG
>Ga0209810_1001845_pt1 | contig 28690 bp, 25 predicted proteins | sample Coa_R1_7_FD_187159 | JGI IMG/M metagenome (GOLD analysis project Ga0209810, IMG submission 187159) | Surface soil microbial communities from Centralia Pennsylvania, which are recovering from an underground coalmine fire - Coalmine... | ecosystem: Environmental > Terrestrial > Soil > Unclassified... | reverse complement strand
GAGGCGACCAGCAGCGTGGACACGCGCACCGAGATGCAGATTCAGAAGGCCATGACGCGCCTGATGAAGGGCAGGACGAACTTCGTCATCGCCCACCGCCTCTCGACCATTCGCGACGCCGATCTGATCCTGGTTATGAATCACGGCACCATCATCGAGAAGGGAACCCACGAGGAACTGCTCGCGCAGAACGGCTTCTACGCCGACCTCTACAACAGCCAGTTCACCGGTCGCGCCCTTCAGGAAGAGGCAGTGTAACCGGTTCGTAAAGTATTATTCGTAGGACACGAACGGGGAGTGGCAGCGCAATGCCTTTTAAAGCCATTGCGCTGCCACTCCCCTGTTCGTGTCCTACGAATTTTTGTTGTGCTTTTCTCGTTCGTTATATGAACCAGTAGGCATTCCTCCTGTTGTGAGATAGGGGATAATAGAGGAGAGCAAATTGTTGTGTTTTCTTCGTGCCTCAACCGAAAAGGAGGGCGTTTCGCGTATGGAAGCAAGAGGTTCTTTTGCGGCGGCCAGTCAAGTTGGCCCGTTGTTCTCTATGGGGCAGGGGCCACAGCCAGGTATCGAAATACCGCTGGTGCCTGGCAATCCCTATCTCAATCGAGCGCAGAGGGCGCGCAGGGGCTGTTTCCCACGCCTGGGCTGTCTGATTACCCTGGCTATTTTGCTTGTGCTGGCGATTGGCAGCTACACGACGTTTGCCCATAGCTGGCCTATCTTTGGCCCGACCAGTATCACCGTCGCGGCTCACCCCACCCTGGTGATCGAGAGCCAGCGATATGAGGAAGTAGACCAACCCGCCATTCGTATCCACGCCGGAAGTGACGCGCATACGATGATTTTTCAGGTCATGAGTCCCGGCAACATTAGCCTGCCCTGGAACTCTGGCATCAGCAACATTCAGCAGAACAGCGATAGCAGCGTGATCGTCCTCGGCGATGATCCCGTGTATGGCAGAACGTTCGATGCCACCGTCCCGGCAGATACTGACGTGAAGATCTATAGTAACTCGGCCAGCATCAACCTGAGCGGCCTGACGGGGCAGGTGGATGTCAATTCAAACAATGCCAGCATCACGCTGACAAACTGCCACGTGCAGGGAACCTCGCTGCTGCACAGCAATACCGGCGCGATTACCGTCACACAGTCAACGCTGGCGGGGTCGGTCGCGTTAAGCAATAACGATGGCCCCATTACCTTCAACAGCGCGATTGACAGCAGCGGTTCATATGTTTTCGAGAACAATCAAGGGTCAATCACCGTGACGCTGCCGCAGAGCGCGAGCTTCCACGTGGACGCGAAGACCAACAGCGGCTCCATCTCAACGAACTATGCCGCCATACATGTGCAGAACAACGAAGCGCACGCCAGTGTGGGAAGGGCGCCGCAGGCGGTTGTGACACTCACGACAAATAATGGCACGATCACGCTAAACAGGGGGGGTTAAAAAGATGATGTACAATTACAATGTCGCGCCGCAGGTGCGCCGCCGCCGCTCCAATCCCCTGCCCGGTATCATTGTTCTCCTCTTGCTTGCGGGCGGCATCGTCTTCTTTGTCCACAGGGTGCAGACAGGCAATGTCATTACGATTGACTCTGGCACGACGCTCTTCGTCAACGATTGTGTCGGCTACGTCCGTGTTCACCCCAACGCGACCGGCAATCAGGTGATCCTGCAAGGCCTGGGCAGCACCTTCACATCCTCTCATCGCGCGCAGGATAGCGACACGATGATTATTGATGGCTGTGACCTGGATATGACCGTGCCAGCTTCGGTCAATCTGAACATCACGGCAGATGATATCGAGGTGTTTGGTGTGAGCGGACAGATGAATCTGAGTACCAACGGCGGGCCGATTGTGCTGGTGCAGGACACGCTGAAAGGCGCGTCAAAGCTGGATAACAACGGCGGGCCAATCGTCTTTCAGGGCAGCCTGGATAGCAGTGCCAACGCCACCTTCAGCTCCAATGGCGGCAACGTCAATATCTCGCTGCCGACAGACGCGGCCTTTCACCTGAAGACATCGGGTATCCTGGCTACCATCACTACCAATATTCCTGCCGTTGCCAGTGCCGTCTCCAACCCGAACCCGAACACGGACGAACTGGATGTCGTCGTTGGCGGCGCGCCACAGGCCACACTGACCCTCGACCTCAATGATACGCCGGTCATCCTGCACCGGGGATGAACTGCATAGGCATTCACGGTACCCGGGCCCCACAGCAGGCCACCCACAAGGGATGGCCTGCTGTGACAGACCATCGCGGACATGTCATGCTGAGCGCAGCGAAGCATCCGAGGTGGGCCACGCCGTCCGGTTGGTGAGACCAGATGCTTCGCTGCCGCTCAACATGACACGTCAAGGGGTCTTTTTCATGGCCTGCTGTGGGGTGGCCCCATAGGCGTTAACTTAAGCCGGTGCGAGCGCGCCGCAGGCCATCCGCAAGGGGTGGCCCTCAGAGGCGTTAACTTAAGGCCGTGCGAGCGCGCCGCAGGCCATCCGCAAGGGGTGGCCCTCAGAGGCGTTAACTTAAGGCCGTGCGAGCGCGCCGCAGGCCACCCGCAAGGGGTGGCCCTACTAGAGACGACCCCTCCACAAGCGGCACGAACGCATCGTATAGAGTAGGGCCACCCCTTGCGGGTGGCCTGCAGCGGCCTGAAGTTGACGCCTAAGGAGGTGGCCCATTCTTCCCATTGACTCGACTTCTGCCATGCCGATAGATACACTTAACTCTATCATTGGCGTCTGCCTGATAGCCGCCGCCTGTTCTGGCCTGTGGACTCTCATCTGGAAGGAAGAATTTGTAGAATGGTCGCTCATGATTCACGCTCGCACGATATCCCTGCTGATCGCTCTCATAGGAGCGGGCAACTGAGCCGCCGCTCGCTGCTCAAACTGGGCGCGCTCGGCCTGACCGCCTCGACGCTGGCTATTCTGGAGGCGAATTCGTGGCTGCCGCAGCGGCTCGCGCATGCCGCGCCCGCCAGCCTGCCGGATATCCAGTTCGATATCGCGAACTACCTGCCCCCGGCCCAGACCATCAACGGCGTCCTCTTTCGCTTCGGCCCGGTACATACCGCTTTCCTCACGGCGAAGCTCAAGCGCGCCCCCACAAAGACCGACCAGCAAAATCTGGCGAACGCGCTGAATACCATTGAGGCCACCTACCCCTTTAGCCCCTCTGGCGTCTTTACCTTTATCGCCTATGGCCTGCCCTATTTCAATCGCCTGCCATCGGCTATCGTCTCGGCCAATATGCCGCGCCTGCTCTCTGACAATAGCCGTTTTGCTCTGGAAGAGGCCGTGCCGGGTCCCACCGATGTCTCCCCGCAAAATCCTAACATCACCAAACAGACCTTTAATGTTCCGGTGAAGATCGAGTCAAACGATGTCCTTTTCACCATTCGCAGCGACTCGCTGGCGAATATCAAGTCCGTTGTGGCCTGGCTCAAGGGGAGCAACACGCTTAACGGGCAGTCGGTACCTTCGCCGCAATTCAAAACGCTCTTCAAATTCACCTCTTCGCGGCTGATGTTTCTGCAAAAGGGTCTGCCATACACGGTTGCCAGAAGTAACTCGCTGCCCTATCTCGGATTCATGAATCCGCACTCTCCTATGTGGATGGGCTTTGCCGATCAGCAGGTGGCAGGTAGCGGCCCGGCGGCCATTACGACCTTCCAGGGCAACTCCTCGGCCAGCTTCACCACCACAAAAGCGGGCGATTACTTTTATGATGGCTCGATCCAGCATCTCTCGCATGTCATTCTCGACCTGAACCAGTTCTATTCAAGCACCGAACCCTATGTCGAACGTTGCCAGTACATGTTCCGCTCCAACCCTGTCCCCTCGATGGGCAACAGTAACCAGTTCGCCAATGGCGGCGGCCCGGCCTTTCTCGCCAATACTTTTCAGGGCGTCAACGACGCGCAGGCCAACGCAGAAGGCAACAATACCTTGCAGAACGAACATCGTCTGGGCCACCTCACCGCGCTGCAGCGTTCCTCGCGTGCGGCGGACAGCACTCCTATTCACATCCGCATGGACGGCCCCGGCTTCGACGCCATGGACGTACCCGATGGCTCGCAGCAGCCTAAACTGCAGTTCACCATTTTCATGCCAACGGCGGCCTTTTTCGCCACCCTGCGCATCAACCAGGCCTCGCTCGATCTGGCAAAACAGTACAGCGTCCCGGACATCCACAACGGCATCGAGCGTTTCCTGACGGCGACACGGCGGCAGAACTTCCTCGTCCCGCCCCGCGCCCATCGCGCCTTTCCCCTGCTCGAACTGACCTGATAAACAGAGAGAGATCTCTCTACAGGTTGGTAGGCGGCATGCCGGAATAGACCGGTGGCGTCCAGAGATTGCCGGGCGGCATCGTGACCTGCACCTGGGGCTGTTGCTGCCGAATCTGGTAGTCAATCGAGCGTAGAACCTCGTGCAGGGCGTTATGCTGTTGGAGCGCGCCGATGGCAGCGGTGATGAGCAGCGGGTGGATGGCCAGACCGACCGCGCCAACGGCGATCTGGTCTACCCAGTCTTGCGCTCCCACTGTCACCAGCGTGCCACCCTGCACGCGCTGCATGGAGATCGCCAGTGCCTTATTAAAGCCAGTAATAGCTCTCAGCGTGCTTTCCTGCTTCAACTGAACGGTGACATGATTCATGTCGCCAAATTGTTGCGCCTCATATCCCTTCGCCCGGTATTCATTCACCAGCGCCTGAGCAATGGTCGGCAGGTTGAGGTCCTGTGTCTGATAGAACAGGGCTTCCATATCGCTTCTCCCTTTCTAAGGTGTGGTCTGTTTATCTTCCAACATCTCTTCCATAGCACGTAAAAAGTCTCCTTGAGTTATACGTAGCAGCTTGCTAATAAGTAGCATGACACGTCAAGAGGCGTTTTTTTACGGCATGCCGTAAAGAGAGGCGCTCAGGAGGAGATGCGCGTCTTCTGCTCCAGTTCGAGCCATTGCTGGCGGATGCGGGCGACCTCACTGTCGTCGGGGATGTAGCCGCCATAGCGGGTGGCGGAGTAGGCTTCGGTGATGGCCTCCAGTTGCGGCTCGCTGACGGCGATGCGCTCGCCGAGACGCTGGCGAAACTCGTAGGGCGTCTCATCGCGGTGGCGCGGATAGCCGCGACTGGCCGCCCAGCGCAGCAGCAGGCGGTAAATTTCGCGGATGCTGCGCGCGGAAGGCTCACCCTGCAGCGGCTCCATGCGCGCTTCCTGCGCCTCGACCTCTTTTCGCGGGAAGAAACGCCGCAACAGCGCCAGCAGCAGAGACTTGACCTGCGTCCAGAAAAGTGACCATGACCAGAGGCTCTCGCGCGTCTCATCGGGGCCGCTATGACGCTCGATGCGTACGCGCCGCCGCCGCAGCGCCAGCCAGAGTAGCAGCACGATGAGGGCGAGGATCAGCACAGGTACAATAATTTTAGCGAAGATGAGTATGGCGGCAGGGTAGGTCTGCGGTGGCGCGCCCTTGACGGGTTGTTTGAGAACCTTGCCCGGCTGGTTGATCTTTGGCAGGCTTGCTGGATGGTGCGCGAACCAGAGCGAGAAGAGCCAGAAGATCGGCGTGAGCAGGAAGGCCAGCACGGTGGCGATGATATTGACCAGCCAGTTGTAGACAGCCCCTACCCAGGACAATGCCTGCTGCGTCTGCGCCAGGAAGGCCGGGCTGGCGAAGCTGTTGACGAAGACGGCGATGAGCAACAGGCCAATGCCGATGGCGGAGACGATGGAAATGATAGCCCGCTCCTGCGTCGCCGGGTTGCCTTCCAGTCCGGTTGGATGCGTATGGCGCACAAAGGTGACGCGAGCCAGAGCGTGCGCTGCCAGCGAGAAGAACAGGAAGAGAGGAATGAGCAGCAGCAGCGCCACCGTGTTGCTAAGGTCAGGGGCGATACCGGAGCTTGCTACAGCAGCTTGCAGCAGAATGATGCCGATGATGAGCAACATGCCAGATTGCAGCGTCTTGAATACATTGGTCGGCTGCAGTTCGCGCTGCGCCAGCCGGATGCCGCGCCAGCAGAGGAAAATAGAGATTGCCACAATGGTGATGATGTGATACGCCTGCCCGTCGAGTAGCAGGATATCATTTACCATCGATAGTAGCCAGCGCGGGTCGAGCAGGAACCAGCTCCCTGCATAGAGGCTGGCCCAGATGAGTACGAGTATGACGAGGGCAAGCACGGTCACGAACAGGGATGTGCCGGGCAGCATCCCGGTTGCCTGCTCGTCCCCGTTCTCTTCCCCGCCAGCCTGTTTTGTCGCTTGCTGTGCCTGACGGCGCTCAAGGATGCTGTAGAGAGAGCGAGAGCCGACGATCAGTACAAACGGCGCCCAGAGCGGCATCAACGGTGTCTGCGTGTGGAACAACTCCAGCGTGGCCAGCCCGATGAGGATGGCATCGACCCAACACGTTTCCATGGCAGCATAGAGCAGGGGCAGCACGCGCTCGCCCGGCGTGACCCTCTCTGCTATGCCCGTTGTGGCCATGGCCAGTAGCTCTCGCAACCTGCGTTCCTTCTGCGATTCGTATTCCGTCTGTTGTTCCGGTTCCTGCCGCTTTTCTGGCTCGTTCATACCTGGTCTCTACCCTTTACTCGCGTCCTGTGTTCGCCTCGCTGCCTGCCATTGTATGCTCTTCCCCATGCATCTGTCAAACCAGACCGGCAATCAGTGGCGGCGTCTCTATAGCACATCCTCTGCCACATTGACATTTCCAGGCCCCCGTTACTATACTTTTTTGCGTGCGAGCAAAGATAGAGCTTTTTGAAAGGTACAGAAAGGCATGGTCCGAATGGAGAGCGACCGCTATATAGAGCTGATCCAGCGCAATTTCCCGCACATTGCCATTCAGAGCGCGCGACCAATCACGCGCGGCTGGGATAGCTTCGTGCTGGATATCAACGATGCATTGATCTTCCGCTTTCCCATGCGCGATGACGTGATTCCATATCTGGAAAAGGAGATGCGCCTGCTGCCAGAACTGGAGCAGGCGCTCTCGGTGCCGATTCCTCATTTTACGTATATAGGGCAGGGAGATGAGAACTACCCCTATACCTTCGTCGGCTATCCTAAAATAGGCGGCGTTGCCCTGGAAGACGAGCGTATTAGCCGCGAACAGCTTGCAACGCTCGCGCCTGCCCTGGCTGCCTTCCTCAACGAGTTGCACAGCTTCCCGCTTGAGCGGGCCGCTGAACTTGCCGTAGAGAACCACACGCCGCAGCAGTGGCGTGAGATGTATCGGGAACGCTATGAAGACATAGAAAAGCGCGTCTTCCCTTTGCTTGATGCCGACCTGCGCGCCGTATCGACCCGCCACTGGCAGGCATTTCTGCGCAACGATTCCCTGTTCATCTTCCGGCCTGCGCTGATTCACTGCGACCTGAATTGCGAACACATCTTCTGCGACCTCGAACGCGGCACGCTGACCGGTATCATCGACTGGGGCGACGCTACCATCGGCGATCCCGCGCTCGATTTCGTCGGCCTGTACCGACAGCGGGGCGAAGAGTTTGCGCGGCAGGTGCTGGCAGGCTATCGCCATCCCGTAGACGACGCCTTCTGGCCGCGCATGCAATTCTATCTCAGCTACGAACCCTTCTCTGAACTGCTCTACGGGGCCTACAGCAACCGCGAAGACTTCATCGCTTCAGGCAAAGCAGGTTTGCAGGCGATGTCTGGCAGCCAGACGGGCAGGGTGGGGTTCCAGTAGCTTAGTAGCGCGGGCCGCGATCGCGATAGCCGCCGCCCCGGTTGCCGCCGCGCCCGCCATCTCTGCCGTAGCCGCCGCGCCCGCCGGACTGGCGTTCGCGCGCCTCATTGACGGTGATGGTACGGTTGCCGAGCATGCTGCCATTGAAGCGGTTAATGGCTGCCTGCGCCTCTTGCTGGTCGCCCATCTCAACAAAGCCGAAGCCCTTGCTCCTGCCGGTGTCGCGATCCGTGATGATCTGGACATCATCTACCTGGCCAATCTGCCCGAAGAGGTCGGCGAGGTCCTGCGCCGTTGTCTGATAGGGAAGACCCCCAACGTAAAGTCTCATGCTGATACGCTCCTGTGTGACATCTCTCAATACGCACGTACCGCTCGTAGAAACCACTTCTCACAGAAGCGATATCATCGTCTCGATGTCAGTTATGCCGATATTATAACACATATTGCCAGAAATTTATCCCCCCAATTTTTGTGCTATGCCGCGCCGCGCTCCGTTTTCGGGCGATTGCCCGCGTGTTTGTGTTATACTTTCTTAGAGTTCGTGATGTGTTGGCGGTATTTCCTCTGGAAATGGTTGCGCGAAGAGCAATGAGCTTGAATAGAAGCAAGAGCGGGATTGAAATGCGAGAGGCCATCGCGCTGAAGCAGGCTCGCAGGTGGGCAAGCTTCGCCGCCTGTTTCCTGCTCATCGCCTTGCTTGCCGCCTGCGGCTCGCAGAAAAGTATCGTGCGGCCAGCGGTGCAGGTCAATAACACGCGGGTGATTCCCAACACTATGTACATGGGCGAGGCGTTCGCCTTTCCCGAACGCTCGATTTCCGCCAGCTTGCTGCCGCGATCGAGTCGGCTTGCCGCCGGCGATCAGGGGATTTCATTTATTGGTATCATCGCACAGGATACCACCACGCCGGGCTGCAGCCAGATTACCCCCTGTGATGTTGTGCGCGTGGGTATGTTTCGCCAGAAAGATAGCTCCTTTCGCTACGGCTATGAGATCAACAACGTCATCAGCTACGCGCACGAACGGCAGGCCGACGCCGATTATCGCTACAATATCGACTTCTTTCTCAGTGAGGAAGGCGCTGTTGAAGACCCGGCCTACCCACATCAGCGCCGTTTTGGCTACGAGTTCCACGTGGCCAGCGGCCTCGCGGACACCGTGCGCGTCGGCGGCCTGCAAAGCTCGCTCTTCTACGGCGATCAGATCTTTATCGGCGTGATGGACGCGGCCAACAATGTGCGCCTGCCGACCAACAAGAATCTGCAACTGAGCATCTGGGCCTCTGGCGGCGAAGAGGCCCCGGATGTGATCTATACCAACGAAGACCAGACCAGCCAGGTCAGCTCCCAGTACAGCGACTCCGATTTCTCTATTACCCTCACCCTCAGCGGCAGTTATTGACCCCAGGCGTCGTGCTGAGCGCGAGCAAAGCATCCGGGCTACCTTCTGGCTGGATGCTCTGCTCGCGCTCCGTTTGACATGTTGGAGAGGGGTTGCCATGCATGCTATACGAGAGAAACTTTTTTCACAAAACAGGCCAGGCAAGGAAGCATTTTTTGTGTTATACTAATCACATCATTTCGCTAAAGGGGAATCTGCCAGGAGAGGAGTATACAGATGAAATGCCAGCGTATGCTGTCTGGAATAGCTGCACCTGCCCGTTTTCTGGTCGCCGTGCTGTTTGTCACGAGCCTACTTTCCCTGCTCTTCACGGCCCTGAGCCTGCCTGCTTCCCATGCTTATGCCGCCAGCGGCGACTGGCCCGGCTACCTGTTCGATGACGGCCATAGCGGCTTCAATGGCAGCGAGACGGTGATTAATACGACGACGGCCCCGAACTTGAAGCTGAAGTGGATACATACTGCCGCCGGTTCGATCACGGATGAGCCGGTCGAGGCGAACAACCTGGTCTACTGGGGTTCCTGGGACAATGGCACGGAACACACGACCGACCTCAATAACCATCGCATCTGGACCTACAATACCGGCGTCACCGCCGATAACAATTGCAGCCCGCCTTCGCTGGGCATAGGCAGCACGTCGACCATTGCCACCGTTACCATCAATGGCACCCCGACCTCCGTTGATTTCTTCGGCGGCGGCACCCCTTCCATGTACGCGCTCAATGCTCTGACCGGCAAACTCATCTGGCGCACTACGCTGGCTTCTTCTCTCGACTATTTCCTCTGGAGTTCGCCCGAAGTTTACAACGGCAGCGTCTACGAAGGGGTGGCCTCCGTCGGCGATTGCCCGCTCATCCGGGGCCAGCTCGTGCAGATGAACGCGGCTACCGGGGCTATCCAGCACATCTTCAATACCGTGCCGACTGGCTGTATCGGCGCGAGCATCTGGAGTTCTCCGGCCATCGATGCCGCCGCCGGGACAGTCTACGTCTCCACCGGCAATCAGGGTTCCTGCTCCAGCACAGAAAACTACGCCGTCGCGCTGATCGAACTGAACGCCTCCACCCTCTCGGTCATCGGCTCCTGGCAGGTGCCAGCATCTCAGCAGATTGGCGACGGCGATTTCGGAGCCTCGCCCACGCTCTTCACCACCAGTAGCGGGACGCCAATGGTGGGACTGGAGAATAAAAACGGCAAGTTCTATGCTTTCAAACGTGACGCCATCAGCAGCGGCCCTGTCTGGACGGCCACCATCGCGACCAGCAGGGGCAGCATTTCAACCGCTTCCTGGGACGGGCATACGCTCTACATCGGCGGCAGCGGCATTACCATCAACGGCGCCAGTTGTAAGGGCAGCGTGCGCGCGCTCAATCCTGATAACGGCGCGCTCATCTGGCAGCACTGCCTGAACAGTGGCCCTGTCATCGCCGGCGTCATCTCCGTACCCGGCCTGGTCATTGTGGAGCAGGGCAACTATCTGATGATTATCGGCGCGGCCAGCGGCCAGACGCTCTTCCGCTACCAGGATACCGGCGGCCTGTTCGATGGTCCCGCCTCCGTCTCCAACGGCGTCCTCTACGTTGGCAACGGTGACGGCAAGCTCTACGCCTTCGCGCCGTGATGCTGATTACAGATCGAGTCGCTGCGTCAGCTTGCGCGTTTTGTTGCTGATGACCTTCATCTGTTCAGCGGAGATCTGACGCCCGCGCTCGATCTGCTCAAGGGCGGCCTGCGTCTCCGCGTCCAGCACGCGCGTGACGGTGGGGGCCAGCCGCGTCGTCGCCTTGCCCGTGCGCTTATACTCGTCCAGCACCTGGCTGACAAGGCGGTGGGCGTTGGCCTTCTCGACAAAATTCATCACCTTCGCGTTCAACTGCCCGGCGGCCAGCGCATCGCTCCTGAAAGTGATTTTGATATCCTCGCGCACCTTCTCGCCCGCCAGCCGCAGCGTGGGAACGTCATAGGTGAGTTCGGCCTGCGCGACGCGGAAGAGGCCAGGCGGGCGGGGATCAATCATCAATTCGATCAGCACTGCCTGCGGGTTGTTCTTCTCCAGATCGCCCAGAGGCAGCACAATTTGCCGGTCGGAGAGGACAGAGGCGTCAAACTCGTTGATGGTTGGCAGCACTCTGGTGGCGCGCCTGGGCGAGACGCCCATCGGCAGGCGCAGGGTGAGGACGGCATTGCGTACCGCCACGTCGATGGCGCTCTGAAGCTGCTGCTGGAAGACGCTCATGGCGTCGGCAGGCGTTCTAATAAACTCGGCCTTTGCGCCGCCGCTCAGTTCGCCGATATCATCCAGCAATTCCTCGTCCCAGTCCGAGCCGATGCCCAGCGGGTTGATGACCACCCCGGCCTCCCGCCCCTCCCGCGCCAGTTCCAGGCACTTTTTCGCCCCGATGGTGCGGCCATCAGTGAGCAGAATCATGCGGTTGATGGCATAGGGAACAAGCTGGCGGCGCAGTTCATCCAGCCCCGCCCGCATGCCGCGCACCATATTCGTGCCGCCGCCCACCTTGATGCGCTCGACAGCCGCCTTCATGCCCTGCGGGTCTCTGGCCAGTTGCGCCGGAATAATCGTCTCCGCCCGGTCGCTGAACATGACCAGCGAGATGTAATCGGCGGGCGAAAGGTGATCGATCACCATTTTCACCGCCTCCTTCACACTCGCCAGCTTCTTCCCGCGCATAGAGCCAGAGTGATCCAGCACCAGCGCAAAATTCAGAGGCATACGCACCTGCGCCACCACCTCCGTCGGGCTGGCCTCCACCAGCACATACGCCACCTGTCCCATATCCGTCGGCGGCATAAACTCCCTGCCCACCTCCCAGAGCAAAGCAACCTCTCCGGCCATAAGCTCACCTCTCCTTACGAGCTATGTTAGCAAATCACTCAACCAGTTGCGATGAGTCTATCACACTTATTACGCCCGCGCCAGTAACGAGTTGTAGCGGCTGGCCTGCCATTGACTTACCCATCATTGCCGGGTTAGAATTTAGCTATATCCTCGTCGCTCTTCGACAATCTAGTGTCCTCGCAGTGATTCCGCTTTTATACGGAAAGGAGCGTGCAGCATGGCCCTGACTGAGAATACATCCGGCGGTTCTGCCGAGCAGAGCCTGGAGCGTTTTGGCTACCGGCAGGAGTTCCGGCGCGAACTGAAGCGGTTTGCCTCCTTTGCAGTGGGCTTCTCATTTATTTCCATCACGACCGGCATCTTCACCACCTATGGCTCCGTTCTGGGCTGGGGCGGGCCTCTGGGCGTCTGGACGTGGCCGCTGGTGATCGTCGGCCAGTTGTTTGTCTCGCTGGTCTTCGCCGCGCTGGCCTCGCGCATCCCTCTGGCGGGCTACTCATACCAGTGGGTCTCGCGGCTGGCAAATCCGAAGATCGGCTGGCTCATCGGCTGGGTCTCCTTCATCTTTCTGGTGGTCGACGTGGTCGCGGTCGACTACGCGGTGGCGGCGACGGTGCTGCCCAGCCTCTTCAATTATGCATCGACGCCCTTCAGCGCGTGGCTGGCAACGGCCATCGTCGTGCTGTTGCAGGCCCTGCTCATCATCTTCTCGACGCGCTGGTCGACGCGCATCAATAACACGGCAGTCGGCACCGAGGTAGTGGGCATTGTGGGGCTGACGCTGCTGCTGGTGATCGTCGGGGCGGTACGCGGGTTGCTGCACCCCGATCACCTGTTCAGCATGGGGACCGTCTCTGCGCAGGGCTACTTCGGCTTCGGCAGCCTGCTGCACGCCAGCCCCTTCATGCTCTCGTTCCTGCTGGGCGCCTTCACCATCGTCGGCTTCGAGGCGGCAGCGAATCTGGCGGAAGAGACGCAGGACGCGCATCGCGTCGTGCCGACAGCTATGTGGTCATCTGTCTTCATCAGCGGTGTGGTTGGCTTCGCCTTTCTGATCGCGCTCAACCTGACTTCCGGCAATCTCAAGGCGCTCTCACTCTCGGCTACCCCTGTTGCCGATATCGTGACGCAGACGCTCGGCACGGTGGTGGGCGACATCTTCCTGGTGCTGGTGACGTTCTCCATCTTCGCCTGTGGGCTGGTCATCTTCATCACAGCGACGCGACTGACGTGGGCCATGTCACGCGACCAGCGGTTCCCCGGCTATCCCCTCTTCCGCCAGATCAACGCAGGCACCGGCACGCCCGTTGCCGCCACCATTCTCAACGGCGCGCTGATCGAAGTGGTGCTGGCCATCTTCGCGACGCAGCCCAACGCGCTGCCCAACCTCTTCAGCGCGGCCACGTTGCTGCCCGCGATCATCTACCTGTCAACGGTCATCCTCTACATCTACGCGCGGCGCAAGCTGCCGCAGATGCACGGCTTCCGGCTTGGCGTGTTCGAGTGGCCCATCATCATTCTCTCGCTGGTCTGGTTGCTCTTTGAACTCGCCATCTTCCGCGACGCCTCTTTCGCCTCCCCGTGGATCTACTCGCTGGTTATGTTCGCCCTCGGCCTCATCTACTTCGTGTGGATGCTGCTCGCCCGGCCCCAGGTGCTGCGCACGCCACCCACTGCCGACGAAGCAGAGGCCCAACCGGAAGTACCGGGGGCGTAGTGCAGGCTACTCATCCGCGGGGTATCCACCCGCAGAGAACCCATTTCACGGGATGTCTATCCACAGGGAACCCATTTCACGGGATGGACATTCCACAGGATGTCCATCCCACAGGGTACCCCCATAAGCGTTAACTGAAGCCCGTGAGCGCCAGGCAGGCCACCCGCCAGGGGTGGCCCCATAGGCGTTAACGGAAGCCCGTGCGAGCGCGAAGCAGGCCACCGATGCCGCGTCGGGCAGGTCACCCGCCAGGGGTGGCCCTACTATATACGATGGCTCCCCAGGCGGCACGAACGCCTCGTATATAGTAGGGCCACCCCTGGCGGGTGGCCTGCGGTGGATGACTTGCTACCGGTGGCCTGCTACGACTATCCTGCGGCGAATGACTTGCTACCGGTGGTCTGCTACGACTATCCTGCGGTGGGTGACCTGCTACCGGCGGTCTGCTACGACTATCCTGCGGTGGGTGACTTGCTACCGGTGGCCTGCTACGACTATCCTGCGGTGGATGACCTGCTACCGGTGGCCTGGAGTGGGTGGCCTGTGGTGGGTGGCGAGGCCGGATACTGAGCCAGGCCACCTCTTGCGGGTGGCCTGCGGGGGCCTGGCTCAGTATCCGGCTTTGCCTGCCTGACCCATCATAATCCGTAAGCGTAGAGCTTTTTGTCCATGTTGCCAACGTAGACGATGCCCTGCGAGACGGAGGCCGCACCGTAGTAAAGGGAGCCGCTGCCGGTATCGCTGAGCGTTTTCAGAATCTGGCCGGAGGAGGTGGAGACGGCCACGAGGCTTGTCCCTTCGGTCACGAAGGCCACACCGGGGACGACTGTGACTGCCCCCAGCACCGGACCACCGCTGAAGCCCACCTGCCAGATGAACTGGCCGTTAGCGGGATTAAGCGCGCGCAAACTGCCTTTATAACCGGTACCGTTGATGGTGGTGGCGCCGCCTGCGACATAGAGGTGGGTTCCATCCCAGGCGGCAGGCGAGATGCTGCCGGAACCGCACTGCGGGCAATCGCCGCCGTTGGCGACCTGCATCTGCCAGATGGGGCCGCTGTTCAGCGCGTCCCGTTTGAAGGTATAAAAGACGCCGTTTTTGTTTGCAACCCCTACCAGCTTTACCGTTGAGCCGTTGATGGTCGCCTGGAAAAGTGTGGGCGTTGAGCCGAAGTCACTATCTGGCCCCTGCTGATTCGCCGGTACCGCCCACGAGCCAACAACGGAGAGGTCAGAGGTGTGTAGCTCCACGATGGAGACAGTATACGGCTCTGAGGAGGAGCAGGAGCCGTTATTGCCGGTGACGAAGTAGAGCGTCCCGGCGCTGGTATCAATTGTGGGCGACCCCCACATGCCGCCGCCGGTGCAGCCTGTCGGTACGATATTAAAAGTATGCACAACGCTGCCCGTCTTCGCGTTGAGTTCAAAAACCTGCCCCTGCACCAGCGGGCAATCGCCGAAGGAGGAGATACCGATGTAGACGTTGCCCTGGTAAACCACCGGCGAGTCCCAGATGAAGTGGGAGGGCGACGAGCCAAGCGAGGTATGCCAGATGATCGCGCCTGTGCTGGCGTTCAGCGCGTAAAACTGCGCATTGCCGCCGCCGACGAAGACGACCGGCGTGGAAACTTTATGGAATGTGACACTGGCAATGGTAGCAGTGCTGGCAACGCCGACCGTCGGAGGGAGGCATGACGAGTCCGAGGTCTGACCCAGATTCGTACTCCAGACGGCGCTGCCGGTGACGCTGGTCGCGTGTTCATTGCCATCCCACGATCCCCAGTAAACATTGCCGTTAGCCTCGACCGGCTGATCTGAAATGGACCCGCCTGCCGTGTAGCTCCAGTGCAACTTCAGGTTGGGCGCCGTACCCGCCGTAATCGTTGTCTCTTTGCTGTTATAGCCGCTATGATCTTTACTATAGAGGTAGGTTGGCCAGTACGCTGAATTGGCTAAACCATCCGGGGAAACAGGACCGCCCTGTGCATGTGCAGCGACGGGCGCAAATACCGCACAGAGCAGGATGCCCAGGCCCGCAATGACGGAGAAAGAGATTCCGCAGTAAACTTTTCTTTGTACATTCAATGCTCGCATAGTTGTAGTCCTTTTGTCTCTAAAAGAACATGTCATTGCTAAAAGCATATTCCACATCAATTCGCCCTGACTTCATCATTGAAACAGGGAGACGCCGACAGACAATGACGAAATGAAGAACGAGGAAACAAACTGAAGAATAGTGATATCGTCTTGAAGATTATAAGAAAGCATCAAAGGCTGATGCTCTTAGAGAAGACATACAGAAGACATAGAAATACCGGGCCACTCTCAGCCGCCCTACCGGTCAGCCGCCAGGACTATACGCGATACGCTTAGTTCACCCTGTGGAGTGGTGTAGGGCCATCGTATATAGTAGAGCTATCGCTTGCCGATGGCCTGCGCGGGGAGCCTGGGAACGGCTACCGGAGGCTGGCAGAGAGGGCCTACTGGTTGTGGAAAAGATCAAGGGCAGCGGAGACAACCTCTTCGGTAGGGATATCGTCGATGAAGGAGACGCGGTGGCCACAGTTGTGGTATATGCAGTTGAGGCCGCAGACGGGACATGCAAGCCGCCAGGAATGGGTGGAGCGATGCCGTGTGCGCGTGATTGGCCCGGCATTGACGAGATTGAAGCACCAGTAGAGGCCCACTGTGGCTGCGCCCACCGCACCGGCGAGATGCAACGGGCCGGAGTCGTTGGAGACGACCAGTCGGCAGCGACTGAGCAGACCGGCAAGGCCACCCAGCGAGAGGCGGTCACAGAGATTTTGCGCGTTCGCGTGCATAGCGTTCACCACCGCCTCGTCAATGTCTCGTTCACCTGTCGTGCCGATGACGACGACCCGCGCGCCTTCGTCCGCCAGCGCGTCGCCGACGGCGGCGAATCGTGCAGGCGACCAGCGCCGCCGGGGGTCGCCCGCGCCGGGGTGGAGCGCGACCAGCGGCTCGCTCTGCTCAGGGACCACCTCGATTGATTCTTTCAAGTCGTCCGATGTGACGGCCAGGCACGGCTCCAGCGTGACCGGGCTGGCCCCGATCAGCGAGACAAGTTCGAGATAGCGCAGGATTTCCGGCTGGAAGTAGATATAGGGCATCCAGCGATCTGGCGAAGCGGCGTCGGGCGTCTTTGTGCCAATCGTCAGGCGCGCGCCCAGTCGCAGCGTGAAAGGGTTGGAGTAGCGACCGCCGCCGTGCATCTGGATGGCGATATCGAAGCGTTCGCGCCGCATGGCCGCGAAGAAGGCCTCGATTTCAGAGGCGTCTTCGGGATAGCCAGGGTTTTCGCTCACGCCTCCGTAGGGCGGGACGACCACCACGCGATCAACCGGGGCGGGTCGCCCCTTGAGAAAGGCGGCATGCCATGCCTTCGCCAGCAATACAATCTCCGCTTCGGGGTAGGTCGCGCGCAAAGCTGCCAGCGCGGGGAGGGAAAAGATAAAATCGCCGATAGCATTGGCGCGCACGACTGCGATTTTGCGCACCCCCGGCACCACATTATACGGGGATAAATTGTTCACATGTCTCTCCTGGATCAACCATCATCATACCTTTGCATTCATGACTTCCCGCGCCGCGTCCGCGACCTGCTGCACGGTGACGCCCAGCAGGCAGGGGGCGCCGATGGGGCAGGTGGCATAGCCGCAGGGACGGCAGGGAACATCGTGGGCAAGAAAGCGAAACGGACCTGCGACCGGCGGGCGGTAGGCGTCGGGGTTGCCGCCGCCTGCGATGGTCACGGTCGGCACGCCAAGCGCGTAAGCGATATGGGCCGGGCCGGTATCGTTGGTGATGAAGACGGCCAGCCGGGCGATGAGCGCCCCCAGCACTGGAAGCGTTGTCCTGCCTGCCAGATTGAGACAGACACCGCCCGCACCCTCTATCTCCTCCACAACAGGTGTTAACGTTGCGCTTTCTTCCTCTTCACCAAGAATCACGATGGAGCCGCCATAGAGGTGACTCAGCGTTGCGCCCACCGCCGCGAAACGCGATAGGGGCCAGCGCCGTGAAGCGTCCCTGGCGCCCGTATGCAGGCCGACGAGCGGGCGCGGCAGCCCGGACAGCAGCGCCTGTGCAGCCGCGTGATCGGCGGGCCAGAGGGGAAATTCCGTCTGCTCTCCATGCGCGGGCGCGCCCAGAAATGTTGTCAGAGCCAGCATGCGCCGCACCTCGCGTTCCTCTTCGGGCCAGGGCAGCGCGGCATCCAGCCTGCCCGGCGGGTCGCCCCGGCGCACAAAACCGGCAGTAGCGCGTGCGCCGAGCAGGAGCATGAAGGGATTGGAGTTGACGCCCGACCCCTGAAACTGGATGGCGAGGTCAAACCGCTCTTCCTGCATCTGGCGCAGGAAATCGACGGTGTGCCGCGCCTCAAACAGTTGCTCGGCAATACCGGGAAAGCCGGGAAAGGGGATGATGCGATCAAAGTAGGGAGAGCGCGCAGCCAGTTCGTGCAGCATGGGCAGCGTAATGATGGTGATTTCGGCCTCCGGCAGCGCGGCGCGCAGGGCGCGAAAGGCCGGAATTGCGCAGAGAAAGTCGCCGATACGCGAGGCGCGCAGCAAGACTACCTTGCGCGGCGTGGCGGGCAGGCGCGCCAGCAGGCCGGGCCGGAAGGGATCAACAGGCAACGCGGCCATTATCCCGCCTGCTTTTCCAGAGGGACGAGCGGCGTTTCGGGAGCGTAGCGAGCCACCATCTCCGGCAGCAGGTCGAGCGCGTGTCCATCGACTGTGCCGGCGTCGTTCAGCACGGTGGTCGGCACCTGCGAATAGTAGGTGCCGGAGGGCATGAGGGCGCAGCCGCCCCGGCGGCGCATCAACAGGTTCTGCACCAGCACTTCCTCGCCCGAATGGTAGCGCGGCAGGCGCGGCCAGAAGCTGAAGCCGCCCACGTCCAGCAATTCCTGCCGATCATAGAGGATGCAGGAAGCGATCCAGGCAACCTTATAGAGCCGGAATTCGCCGGGGGCCAGACGCTGGCTGGCATGGTAGAGGTTGGCGGCTCGATGCAACTGCCAGCGTTCCCACGCGCGCGTACCGGGGTTGACCGCCTCCGGCTGCACCGGGCCTTCCCAGAAATCCACAATCTGCTGCTGCGGGCGCACATCATCGCGATGCGATAAACCGGCGGGAAAGGCCCCGACGAAGGCGCAGCGTTCGCGTTTCAGCGTCTCCAGCAGTTTCTCGACGACCCAGGGTTCCATGAACACGTCGTCATCCAGGTAGAGGACGGCGGGGGCAGTGGCCTGTCTGAGCAAAAAGTCGCGCTGTTCCGCGATACCGTGTACCTGCGGGCGCGTATGCCACTCCACACAGCCGCCGCGCGCCTCGATAATGCGCCTCAGCGTCTGCACCACCTGTTCATCCTGCGCTGGCTGTTCGCTCTGATCGGCTACAACCACGCGCATATCACGCAACGTCTGTGCCGCCACCCCTGACAGGGTCAGGATAAGCGATGAGAGCCGGTTGCAGGTCGGCAAGAGAATATCGACGCTTGCCATACGGTTCTAAAAACCTCCCGGATTGAATACTGGCGAAAACATGGTATGTACGCCATCATCCTCGTTTGCGCGCTACGATCAGGCGACCGCCGCCGGGGGCCTGCGCGGAAAGGTCCATGCGGGCAAGCAGCAGGGCGAGCCGGTCGAGGAGCCGGGGCGGCAGGCGGCGCCAGAAGAGACTGAAGAGGCGACGCCGACCAATCCAGACCTGTTGCAGCAGTTCCAGCGCATCCCACAACATCACCAGTTCGCGCCGCAGGTACGGGCGCACAATCTCTACCTCAAGCCCGACCGCCTCAAGATGCTGCCTCCACTGCTCCGCCGACCAGAGGTTGAGATGGGCAAGCTTGCGGTTGCGCCAGGCAGCGTATCGCTCTACGGGCAGAGCCAGCCAGCGGCTAAACGCCTCCGTTGGCGCGGTCAGCACAAGCTTGCCGCCCGGTTGTAGCAGGCGCGCGATGGCGGCCAGCGCCTCATCCACACGCGGCAGGTGTTCGAGAACAGAGTTGCTGATGACGGTGGCGAAGCTTGCGTCCGCGAGCCGTGCCTCCTCAACCGGGGCGCACTCGAATTGTTCGTAGAGACCCAGGCGCGCCGCCCGTACCAGCGTGCGTTCGTCCGGGTCCAGCCCCACGTCGATGGCGGAGAGCGCCATCGATGTCACCAGCCCGTCGCCGCAGCCAACATCCAGAATGGGCCGCTCAAAGCTCTGTTCGCGCAGGGCCGCGATCTCCGCCGCCCGCCACAGACCGAGCGAGGGGCCTTGCAATTCGAGCAAAATGCGGCAGGTGAAGGCATCCAGGTGCAGCGGAGTGGCTGGCGGCAGATCAGGCAGGGCGCGCCGGATACCTTCTTCCTCTCTGGCCAGCAACAGCGTCTCCGGTAGAGGGGTCAAAGATATTTTCCTGTTCCTTACCGGCAGCATAAAGCCGCCGGTGCTGGCCGCGCTTCCGCTCCCGCTTTCGGGTAAGTGACCGGCGGTCGGCAGCCAGAACGGAACGACGCTCTGATTGGCGACGGCGGGCAGCCATATGCTCTCAGCGTCTGCCCGGTTTCTATCTGTATGCTCAGAAGAAACGCGGTTTGTCAGCATTTCCGACCCTTCCATAAGTTCCCTCTCATTTTCAAAATGTGCCTGCATAGAGCGCACATGAACGACAGATTTCTGGCGGCTCACCGGAGTCGAGCCGATTGCGAAACGTCTGGAAGGGGACGCTGTTCCAGATCGTGGTGACGCCTTGCTCGGCCATGTTGCCGAAATGGATGCGATCAGGCGTCGAGACCATGCAGCAGGGCATGGCGTAGCCCTGGTAGCTGATATAGGCGCCGCGCCAGGGCCAGTTGCAGCGTTCCCGGCCGGGCGTGCCGGGCGCATAGGGACGCGGGCGCGCGTGCGGCAGGCGCAGGCGAATGGCAAGCGCGCGCGCCAGTTGTCGCGCCTCATCAAAATAGCGGTCAATGCGCGCGGGGTCTTCCTCCAGCAGTGTCTGCTCCTGCACGAACTCGCGCATGGGGCGATACTGAGCAGGCAAGCTCGCCTCGCCGAAATCATGGCAGAGGTGCTGCACAAACACCTCCTCCACCGACCAGCGATGGGCCAGCCGCAGGAGGTCGGGCAGTTCGTGCAGGTTTTGCCGCATGATGACCATGACAAGGTGCAGGCGTGGGGTCGCGCTGCCGGAGCGCGCGCGCGCCGCCAGCAGCCGCTCGATACCGGCCACCACGCGCTCGAAGTGGGCGCGTTTGCGAATGCGCTCATAGGTAGCGGCGGTCGCGCCATCGAGGGAGATATGCAGACAAGCCAGCCCGCTGGTCACGCAGCGTTCGGCTCGCCGCTCGTTGAGCAGCGTCAGATTCGAGTTGGTGGTGACGCACACGCCCTTCGCGGTGGCATATTCCACCATATCGAAGAAACGCGGGTGCATCATTGGCTCGCCCAGCCCCTGCAGGTGCAGTTCGCGCAGGCCCGCAAACTGGTCGAGCAGTCGGGTGAACGTCTCAAAGGGCATGAAGGCCGGTGGCCCATAGGGCGGGCCATCCTGCCGGAACTGGATCGCGCACATCTGGCAGCGCAGGTTGCACTGCCCCACCGGCTCTATCTGCACGTATGTGGGAAGCTGCATATCGTTTTTCCTCAACTCAAAAGAACAGGACACGGAACTTGAGCGCGCCTGCGATGCGCCAGTAGATTGCCAGGGGCGGGATGAGCAACGAGGTCACGACCATCTCGACGACGTGGCGTGGGAGATGAGACGTGTGACGCAGGCGCAGCAGGCAGAACCAGCCTGTCAGCAGTGTCCATGCGCATGCTGCCCCCAACACAATATAAGGCGCGCCCAGCACTAACCCGCTTAGCGCCAGCAGGGCGGAGGCGACGATGCCGTAGTAGTGCCAGGGGGGCGTCGCCTGAATTTTGCGCTGGTAGAGCTGCGGGTGCTTTTTATACAACAATGCGTTAAACATACTCTTGCGCTGCTGGCTCAGGCTGATGCCCCAGCGCGCGGGGCGCAGGGGGTGTATCACCGTTGCCGAGGGGACAGAAAGCAGCTTGCCCTCCTCTTTGAGCAGGCGGAAAAAGAGATCGCTATCCTCGCGCCAGGCCATCGTGAACCGCTCGTCAAAGCCGCCGACAGCTTCCAGGGCGCTGCGCCGGTAGAAGCAGTTGGCGGTGACAAACTCTGAATAGGCCAGGCGAGCGGCATTGCGTTCGTAATCGGTGGGCATCTCTGGCAGCGGCACAAAGACTTTGCCGGAGACCCCGATAACGCCATCGACGAAGGCAGCCGTACCGGCGCGCAGCCAGTCCTGCTGCGGGATGCAGTCATCATCGGTGAAGGCGATAAGCTCGCCCTGTGCGGCCCGCCAGCCGATATTGCGCGCGGCCGCCGGGCCATGTCGTTTCCCGCACACGGCGATATAGCGCAAACACGGACCGTCGCGGGCCAGAAGATGCCGCGCCATCTCCTCAACCAGCCGCCATGTCTGTTGGCAAGCGGCGTCATCGACGACGATGATCTCGTAGCTGCGCGGGTCAATCTCTTGCGCTGCCAGCGCGTTCAGACACCGCGCCAGCAGTTCAGGCCGTTTATATGTAGGTACCACCACCGAAACCCGATAGCGCATGCTCCTCCTACCTGTATCCCCTGTATCCGTCTGGTTTCTCCAGTAAAAATGGGCCAATGGCCAGCGCGTCCAGCGGAGAGGTCCAGAAACACTCGATGGCATCGCGCGGGGAACAGACGATGGGTTCGCCGCGCGTGTTGAACGAGGTGTTGACCAGCGCCGGCACGCCGGTACGCGCCGCGAACGCGCGCAGCAGATCGTAATACAACGGGTGCTGCTCACGGTTGATCGTCTGGATGCGGGCCGTGCCATCGACATGGCGCACGGCGGGAATCAGAGTGGCCTTTTCTGGCAGCACGTCATAGACAAAAAGCATGAAGGGCGAGACATCGGCTCCTGCAAACCACAGAGCGGCCTCTTCCTCCAGCACGACGGGCGCGACGGGGCGAAAATCCTCGCGATCCTTGATCTCGTTGAGCCGGGCCTGCATAGAAGCGTGCAGGGGCGAAGCCAGGATAGAGCGCGCCCCCAGAGCGCGCGGCCCAAACTCCATACGCTGCTGGAACCAGCCGGTGATCTTATCCTGCGCCAGCAGATCCGCCACCTCCTCCGCGACATTTGCCATACGGCGATAGGGCAGTTTTGCCCGACGCAGGAAGCTCTCTATCTCCTCCTCGCTATAGGATGGGCCAAGATAGGCGTGATCCATGCGGTAATGCCGCTCGCCATCTTCGCGTAGCTGAGCATCGAGCCAGAGCGCGGCCCCCAGAGCCGTTCCGGCGTCTCCGGCGGCGGGCTGCACCCAGATATGGCGGAATGGCCCGTCATCGCGGATGCGCGCGTTCAGGACACAGTTGAGCGCGACGCCGCCCGCGATACAGAGATGCTCTTCGCCCGTCGCTTTGTGCAGCCAGGAAACGATGCCCAGCACCGTCTCTTCCAGCGCGAGCTGCAGTGAGCGGGCGATATCGTAGTGACGCTGCTCCAGCGGCTCGCCCCGGCGGCGCGGCAGCCCAAAGCGTTCCTCAAGGCAGAGCGGCCCGATGGTATACTGGCCCTCGCTGCCGGGGGAAATAATTTCATGAAATGCCTTGAGATAGCGCGGCCTGCCGAACGAGGCCAGCGCCATCACCTTATATTCATCCGAAGAGTGCAGAAACCCCAGATATTCGGTAATCTTTTCGTACAGGATGCCCAGCGAATGGGGAAAATGCACCTCACCCAGCGTGGAGAGGCGGTTGCCATAGCCCACGCTGTAGCTGGTCGTGGCCCGCTCACCGCGCCCATCCAGCGTCAGCACGGCAGCGCGCTCGAAGGGCGAGGCGAGGAAGGCGCTGGCGGCATGCGCAACGTGATGGTCGACAAAGCGCCACTGGCAGAGGCTATCAACTTTCGCGTCGCGAAAACGCTCTTGCAGGTGGTGCGGCACGCCGCCAACCAGGTGCCGGGGCGCGTTGACAATCGACGAGAGGAACAGCGGATCCCAGACCGATTCCCACTCCTCCGCTTTCGGATACTTGCCCGGCTCCAGCGGCAGTGTGAGCATTGCGTCCTCTGCATGCCGACCGAGCAGCAGGTAGGGGTTGTAGGAGTAGGCGATGGCATCGACATCAACAAGGGCAATCCCGGCTTCGCGCAGGCAATAATCGATGGCGTGGAAAGGCAGTTCGTAGGTTGAGAAGGGAACGGGACGCTTGCCATGCTTGATGCGGGTGAATCGCTCCTCCTCAGCCGCCGCGATGACGCGCCCATCCTCCACCAGGCACGCGGCAGAATCATGATAGACCGCATTGATGCCGAGGATATACATATCTCTCTCCACTCCTGACCAGCCCGTCGTCGCCTGCCCCTGGCTCTTCCATCATAACAGGCAGTCAGATGCTCGAACCGGGCCACGAACGCCGACACGTTCCATTTCCGCTTCATACAAAACGATAAATGAACTCCAGCCACGCTTTACCATTTAAATTGAGGCATTGCGCAACAAAGGGAATCGTTTTCTGCATTCTACACGGCCATCACCCACGCGCCGTTTCATTGCTTGCGGCAAACAGGCATTAAGATAGTATTAAGGAGCCGCGAAAGCGTGAGATATGCAACTCTTTTAGTCTGCCGGGCGTGTGAAGATAAGCCAGCGATGTCTACAGGTTGGACTGTGTGGCGGAGAAGATGGATGAACAGGTGGATTATGAGAGATGAAGAGCGGGGAGAGGTGAGATGAGCAGCAGGCGGCAGGAAAAAGGAATGGATATAGATGAGATGAGGATGGCAGAAGCGGATGGGCCGGGAGGCACGGGCAGAAAGGAGACGGCGGAGGCAGTCGCCCGGACAGCGCAGGCTGTGCCGGAGCCGGAACTGAATGTCACTGCTGAGACATCGGAAGTCGTACCGGAACTGAATCAGATGGAGCGGCGCGAGGTGGCGAAGCGCACCAGCATCAGCGCGGTGGTCGTTCATGAGGCCATTCGCGAGGAGGGTGAGCGCGAATTGCATCGTCCGCCCTGGGCGCTGGCAATTTCCGCTCTGGCTGCGGGGCTTTCAATGGGCTTCTCGCTGATGTCCGAAGGCCTGCTTCACGCCTACCTGCCGACGGCGATCTGGACGCCGCTGCTGACCAATTTCGGTTACTGCATCGGCTTTTTGATTGTGGTGCTGGGTCGGCAGCAACTGTTTACTGAGAACACGCTGACCGTCATTTTGCCCCTGCTGGCCCACCCGAACCTGCGCACGCTCTGGCGCATCACCCGTCTGTGGGCCATCGTGCTGCTGGCGAATCTGGCGGGGGCCTTCATCTTCGCGGCCATCATCGCCCATGCCAGCCTCTTCCCGCCTGCTGTCAATGCCTCCATCACGGAGATAGCCAGGCATGGGTTGCGCGGCGATTTCAATAGCACGCTGCTGCGCGGCATCTTCGCGGGCTGGCTGATCGCTTTGATGGTCTGGCTGCTGCCCGGAGCCGGCAATAGCCGCCCGCTGATCATCATTATCATCACGTATATCGTGGCGCTGGGCGGCTTTGCCCATATCATCGTCGGCTCGGTTGAGGTGTTTTATCTGCTCAATATCGGGTCCGCCACGTGGTCCGCCTACTTCCTCGGTTTCATGCTGCCCACGCTGATTGGCAACATCATCGGCGGCGTCTCGCTGGTGGCCGCGCTCAACTTCGCGCAGGTGGCGGCGGAAACGCTGGGGACGGCCTGATCTGAAAACCAGTTTCACCGGACCGGCTTACAAACACCAGTCAGCGCGAGTCAGCGGTAATTGTGCGCGCTCCCGGTCAGCTTTCAGCAACAGCGTCTGATAGTTGGTGAGGCGGCCTGAGCGGAAGCCGTGAGCCGAGGCAGCCATGTACAGGCGCCAGATGCGGTAGGTGAGATCGCTCGTCATCGCGCGCACCTCGTCGGTTCCGCGCTCGCCAACTCAGGTTTCCAGGTGGTTCCATCCCACAGGCGTACCGCGAAATTGTAGCGGGAAGAGGAGCCAAACAAATCTTCCAACAACGCTAAGGACAGCTGAGCCGCCTGCTCGCCGCTCTTCGCCATTATTGCTCTCCTTCCTCTTTTGCCGCCACAGTAGAGGTTCTGGCAGAGGAGCGTCGTGCCAGCATCTCAGGCGAAATGCGATAGACATCGGACACCAGGCCGAGGCGTTCGAGTATCAGAATGATGAACCCGGAGAGATCGAGCTGCCACCAGTGCAGCCCCTGAAAGGCGGAGCGTGGAAAAGCGTGGTGGTTATTGTGCCAGCCCTCACCGAAGGCCAGCAAGCCGACAATCCACTCGTTGTGGCTCTGGTCATTCGTCTCAAATTCGCGCCTGCCAAACAGATGGCAGACGGAATTGACGCTAAACGTCACGTGCTGCACCAGGAAAAGCCGCACCAGGCCGCCCCAGATCAGGCCGGACCAGCCGCCGATCAGAAACGGGACGAAGAGAGATAGCCCCCACCATAGCCAGAAGGTGTAACTGATGAAGACCACAATACGATCTTTCACCAGGTAGCGGCAGTAGACATTGGGATCGGCCAGGCCATCGAAAAGCCAGCCGAGATGGGCATGAAAGAAGCCATCTACCGGGCTATGGGGATCGCCGGGCCGGTCAGACTGCGCGTGATGCTTGACATGCGTGGCCGCCCAGTCAATCGCCGGGCCTTCCGCCGACATGCTGCCGAGGATGAGCAGGATGGCTTTTACTACAGGATGAGGCCGGAAGCTGCGATGAGCCAGCATACGATGGTAGCCAATCGTCACGCCGAACATGCTGACGATGTACATGCCTGCCAGCAGCGCCAGGTCGGTCCAGTTCACGGCTCGCATCCAGAGCAGCCGGATCGCCAGCAGCGTGCCGAGCAAGGGGGCGATAACGATTACGAGGACGAATAAGCGGACAATAATGATATTATCAACCGCTTTGTAAAAAGGAATGGATTTCATGCAGCCCTCCGGTTTGCCATGGTGTCCCCTCAATTTCTCTACAGGCGGGTTAATCTCTCTCAAGCGTACACTCTACGCTCACCATTTTCAATGGAAACGCAGAGAACGCGGTTTTTTTCGTAGTTTTTACCGAGGGAACAGGGGCAACTTACAAACGCCCCGGCAGCAGTTTGAGCGGGGGCAGCACGCGCTCGATGACGGCGAGGTGGTCATAGTAGCCGCGCTGCTGCTGGATCAGGTCGTCGCGGAAGGTGAAAATGCTGACGCCATCGACCTGAAAGGGGCGGGAAAAGAGGGACAGACCGAGCAGGCGCGGCGTGCGACCGGAGGCTGTCCATGTCACTGCCGCCTGTCGTTCCGAAAAAAGTTGGCTCGTCGGCGTATAAGTAATAGCGGGCATGGTCCGAAAGCGCGTGGTAAACCATTGTTCGATGTCGCTGCGCCCGCGTCGGGGGCGTTTCATACCCGTATCGAACAATTCCGCGTCGTCGGTGTAGAGGGAGACAATCGCGGTGACATTGTGCGCATTGAACGCCTCAATCCAGCGATTGACGATGCTACGGTGATGTTCGTTTTCCTGCAAGGTGGTGTCCTCCCCTACGTTTTTCGCATATTGTCGCGTATAATATACTACACCTTCAGTGGGACGAATAGCAAAGCAAGCGAGAGAGGAGCAAAGAGGTGAGTACGACAACGCAGGACATGCTGTATGTCGATGAGGCGACGTTTCACGGGGACGTGCAGTATATTGAGTCGCTATGGCAGCGCAGGCAGGTGGGCGGAGTGGATATGCAGATTATTGATAGCGGGCAGGGTGGGGAAGTGCCGCTGGTCTTTGTGCCGATCCTGGAACACCTGGAATTTGTCTACGCGCGGCAGGTGCGCCACTTCAGTCAGCGGCGGCGCGTGCTGATGTATCGCAGGCGCGAGACGCGCTCGCGTTTTGTGAGTTTGCCGCAGCGAGCGGAGGAACTGCGTAGCGTCCTCGACAGCCTGGGGGTGGAACGCGCGGATTTTGTCGCGCACGGCGACGCGGCGATGGTGTTATTTGAATTTGCCGCGCGCTACCCGCAACGCTGCCGCTCGCTCTGCATCATCGCGCAGGCGGCTGATTACCAGATCGCGCCCCACCCTTTCATCTGGCTACTGCACGAACTCTACGTGCGCCTGCCCGTTGAGCGCATCGTCCCCGCGCAGGTCATTCGCAACACTGTCGTCAGCTATATTACTCATAGCGAGCCACAGGACAACGGCAATGCGCAGGTGACACGCCTGCCGCGCTCGCTGATCGATGAGCAGTTCCGCAAGATCGAACTCTGGCCCCGCGTCTACAAGTTCTCCGTCCTGCCCGTCATTCACTATTTCGATATGCGCAAACGCCTGTCCAGCCTGATCATGCCCATTTTGCTGATTAACCGCGCCGATGATATTCTCTCGCCGGAAGCGAAGACGCGCTGGCTGGCGGAGCATCTGCCGCGTTGTGTCGGCTACCACGTGGTCGCGGGCGGCGATCGCTTTTTCATGTACTCGCAGGATCAACAGGTCACGCCGTTGATTGAAGCATTTCTGGACGAGCAAGTGTGAACTCCTTCACTCGGCAGAATTACTGTGAGGTGTTTCACTTGACTCTTGATAGCAGGTGCCTCATACTTGAAGAAAATACAGCTAAATTTTGAGTGCAATCGGGCGTTGAACAGGAGCAAGATGTGTTGCTCACTCCCTGTTCTCGCCTGAACATGGAGGCCGTTCGCAACAGGAGAGCGGCATTCGGTTCTGTTCTGTCTACGCCACGAAGGAGGCAACATGGACAATTCGACAACGGTTTTAGTTATTGGTGGAGGCCCTGCCGGTTCGACGGTGGCTACCCTGCTTGCTCGTGAGGGCATCGATGTCACGCTGGTGGAGCGCGACCAGTTTCCGCGCTACCATATCGGCGAGTCGCTGCTGCCCTC
>Ga0209810_1001841_pt1 | contig 28766 bp, 33 predicted proteins | sample Coa_R1_7_FD_187159 | JGI IMG/M metagenome (GOLD analysis project Ga0209810, IMG submission 187159) | Surface soil microbial communities from Centralia Pennsylvania, which are recovering from an underground coalmine fire - Coalmine... | ecosystem: Environmental > Terrestrial > Soil > Unclassified... | reverse complement strand
GACGTGATGACGCCCGAGGAGCGCGCCGCGCTCACGACGAAGCTCCGCGGCGGGCGTGCCGCCGAGGACCGGGCGATCCAGCTCGACCCGTCCACGCGCGTCCTCGCGATCGCGTCGGGGAAGGGGGGCGTCGGCAAGTCGTCGGTCGCGGTCAACCTGGCCGCCGCGCTCGCGTCGCTCGGCCGGCAGGTCGGCGTCCTCGACGCCGACATCTACGGCCACTCGATCCCGCACATGCTCGGGATCAGCCAGAAGCCGGTGCTCGTCGACCGGATGATGATCCCGCCGGTCAAGCACGAGCTCAAGCTGATGTCGATCGGCTTCTTCCTCGACGGCAACGCGGCGCTCATGTGGCGCGGGCCGATGCTCCACCGTGCGCTCGAGCAGTTCCTCCAGGACGTCCACTGGGGGGAGCTCGACGTGCTCGTCGTCGACATGCCGCCCGGCACCGGCGACGTGTCGATCTCGCTCGGGCAGATGTTGCCGCGAGCCGAGGCGGTGATCGTGACGACCCCGCAGCCGCTCGCCCAGGAGGTCGCGAGCCGGGCGGCCGCGATGGCGCAGAAGATCGGGCTGCGGCTCGCGGGCGTGGTCGAGAACATGACCTCGGACGTCTTCGGCGCCGGTGGCGGCGAGCGGCTCGCGGAGGAGCTCGGCGTCGAGCTGCTCGGCCGCGTCCCCCTCGACGCGCGGCTCCGCGCGAGCGGCGACGCCGGGGTGCCGCTCGTCGTCTCCGATCCCGGCTGCGAGGCCGCGGAGGCGATCGTCGCGATCGCCCGCGCCCTCGACGCCGCCCGCGCCGGCGGCTTCACGAAGACGCTGCCGCTTGTCTCCTGAGGAGGCGCGCGCGCGGATCGCCGCGCTCGGCTTCGGCGAGGAGCCGGCGCGCGTCCTCTTCGAGCACCTGCTCGCGGCGGAGCGCGCCGGCCGGGTCGGGCACGGCTTCCGCCGCATCGCGTGGCTCGAGCGCTGGCCGGACCTGCGTCCCGACGCCCGCCCGGCGCGGGTGGTGCGGGAGCCGGGCTACGAGCGCTGGCGCGGGAACGGCGCGCTCGGCTACCTCGTCCTGCACGCGGTCGTCGAGGCGCAGCTCGCCGACCCGCCCGCACGCGCCCGGCTCGTCGTCTGCGAGGAGACGTTCCCGACCGGCGTGCTCGGCGCCTGGGCGCGGCGGCTCGCCGAGGGCGGTCTCGTCGCGCTGCTGACGGCGACGTCGCCGCGGCGGCTCTCCCACCCCGAGGGCGGCCCGAAGCTCGCCGGGACGAATCCGCTCGCGATCGCCGTCCCCTCCTCCGACGGCCGCCCGGTCGTCGCCGACGTCTCGATGGGGAACGCGACCTACGGCGACGTGCTGGCCGGCCGCGCCCGCGAGGACGCGCTCGCGCCCTTCGGCGGCGCGCAGGCCCACAAGGCCTTCGCGCTCGCGGTCGGCCTGCAGCTCCTCGTCGACGCGCTGACGCCCACGGAGGGCTTCGGCGCGGTGCTGCTCGCGGCGCGGCCGGAGGCGGATCCGGTGCCGGCGCTGCGCGCGCTCGCGGCCGGCGTCAGGCTGCCCGGCGACCGGCGCTGAGGCGGCGCCTCAGAGCGCGATCGTGTCGCCGGGCTCGAGGTCGACGACGTCCGCCTCCGGCGCCTCGCGCCGCAGGGCCTCCGGCGTCCCGGCGAGGAGCGGGAACGTGCCCCAGTGGCAGGGTACGACCCGGGGGTGACCGAGCAGCTCGACCGCGACCGCGGCCTCCCGCGGCCCCATCGTGAACCAGTCGCCGACCGGCAGCACCGCCACGTCCGGCTCCCACAGCCGGCGGATCAGCGCCATGTCCCCGAAGACGCAGGTGTCGCCGGCGAAGTAGACCGTCTTCCCCGCCTCCAAGCGGACGACGAGCCCGCAGGCCTCGCCGAGGTACTCGCCCTGGTCCGAGCTCGACGAGTGGAAGGCGTTCACGAGCGCGAACGTGATCCCGTCCACCACCTGCGTGCCGCCCTTGTTCAGCCCCGGCAGGTCGCCCACGCTCGCGCCGGCGCGGCCGAGCCAGGCCTTCAGCTCGACCTGGGCGACGACGGCGGCCTCGGGGAAGCGCCGGGAGAGCTCGACCGCGTCGCCGACGTGGTCGGAGTGGCCGTGGGTGAGGGCGATGACGTCGACCCGGTCCGGGGTCCTCTCGGCCTCCGGCGTCCTCGGGTTGCCGGAGAGGAAGGGGTCGACGTAGATCCGCTTGCCGCGGTCGCTGTCGAGCCTGAACGCGGCGTGACCGAGCCAGGTGAGGGTCGCCATCCGGGCCGGGAGCATAGAAGGACCGTCCGACCCGAGGGCGAAGCTACGTGCCCGTGGGGCGTCGCGTCATCCCGGTCCTGCTCGTCCTCGCGGCCGCGGCCGCCGACGCCCACGGAGCCTTCGGGCTCGCCCTCGACGCGCTGCTCGCCGCGGTGCCGTTCGCCGCGGTCGCAGCGATCGCCGCCTTCGGCGGCTACCTCGACCGGCGCGACGACCCGGTGGCCGCGCTCCAGGCGCTGCTCTCGGGGCTCGCGGTCGTCCTGCTCGTCGCCTCGTGCGAGGTGCGCTCGAACGCGCTCCACGGCGTGCCCCCGCTCGGGGTCTCGACGATGGTCGGCTGCCTCGGCGTCTTCGTGACCAAGGCCGCCGTCGCCGCCGCCCCGCACCTGCGCCGGCTCGCCGCGCTCCGGCCCGCGAAGCCGTAGGCGCCGGCGCCTCTCGAAGGCCGTCCGGGGCGGTCGCGCCCACCCTAGAACGGCAGCGCGCTCGCCGCCGAGCGCGCCGCGTCGACGAGCGGCTGCACCGCGAAGAAGCTCCCGACCGTCACCGCGAGGCACAGCGCGACGCCGGCCGCGAGGGCCGGGTCGCGCGGCGGCGAGCCGCCCGCGGGCGCGAGCTGGAGCTCGGATGCCTCGCGCATGTACATCGCGCGCACGACCGCGAGGTAGTAGGCGGCCGAGACGACCGTGCCGGCGACGCCGACGACGATCAGCCACCACCAGCCGTGCTCGTACGCGGCGGAGAAGGCGTAGAACTTGCCGATGAAGCCGCCGGTGAGCGGGAACCCGAGGAAGCCGAGCATGAACGCCCACATCGCGGCGCCGAGGAACGGCCGCTCCCAGCCGAAGCCCGCGAGGTTGTCGAGCGTCACCGCCCGGCCGAGCTCGCGCTCGCGGGCGGCGACGACGCCGAACGCGCCGAGCGACATCGCGCTGTACGGGATCAGGTAGTAGAGGAGCGCGCGGCCCCCGAGCGCGTTCGCGGCGGCGACCGGGATCAGCATGAACCCGGCGTGCGAGACGGAGGAGTAGGCGAGCAGCCGCTTCACGTTCCGCTGGACGAGCGCGGCGACGTTGCCGACCGCGAGCGACGCGCACGCGATCCCGGCGACCGCCCACGTCCAGAGGTGGCGCTCGGTCGGGAACGCGGTCTCGAGGAGGCGGTAGACGACGGCGAGCGCCGCCACCTTCGTCGCCGAGCTCATGAACGCGGTGACGGGGGTGGGCGCGCCGGTGTAGGCGTCCGGCGTCCACATGTGGAACGGGGCCGCGGAGGCTTTGAACGCAAGGCCGCCGAGCACCAGCGCGAGACCGAGCACGAGCAGGGAGTCGTGGGCGTGCGGCGCGGCCCCGATCCGGTCGAAGCCGAGCTGGCCGGTGGCGCCGTAGACGAGCGCGGCGCCGAGGAGGAGCGTCGCCGAGCCGACCGCGCCGACGATCAGGTACTTCAGCCCGGCCTCGAGCGAGCCGACGAGGTCGATGTCGATCGCGCAGAGGACGTAGAGGGCGATCGAGAACCACTCGAGCCCGAGGAAGAGCGTCATCAGGTTCGAGGCCTGGACGAAGAACGCCATGCCGCCGCCGGCGGCGGCGAGGAGCGCGTAGTACTCGGCGACGTGCTCCTCGCGCCAGCGCTCGCCGTAGGAGAGGAGGACCGCGACGCCTCCGCAGGCGGCGACGAGCGCCTGCGCGAGCGCGGCCCAGCGGTCGCGGAAGACCGCGTCGGCGACCGCCGTGGCGGGATGCGGGCTCCGCGCCGCGAGCGCGACCGCGAGCGCGAACGCGGCGACGAAGCCCGCGCCCGCGCCCGCGGCCGCGAGCGGCTTGCGTCGGTGCCGGGGCGCGAGCACGGCCACGAGCAGGAGCAGGCCGGCGACGCCGGTCAGGACGAGCGACGGGGAGAGCGCGAACCAGTCGACGTGCGGGCGACGGATCACCGGAACCCCTGGCAGTCGGGCGTGAGGCAGGTCGAGCCCTCCGGCGCCCGCGTCAGCGCGTGGCCGGAGATCGCCGCCGGCCAGGCCGAGAGCGCGAGCAGGCAGGCGACGAGCGGGACGACGATCGCGAGCTCGGCGCCGCGCAGGTCGAGCGCCGCCGGCGTCACCGCCGGCCCCGGCTCGACGTGCAGCACGGCGGAGATCAGCCGCAGCATGTACAGGGCCGCGAGCACGATCGCGGCCGCGCCGACGACCGCCCAGCCCCAGCCCTGGCGGAAGACGCCGGCGAGGATCAGGAACTCGCCCGCGAAGCTCGAGGAGAGCGGCACGGCGAGCGCGATCACCCCCGTCGTCATCAGCACGGTCGCGAGCGCCGGCCGCCCGCGTGCCATCCCGCCGAGCAGCGCGAGCTCGCCGGTCGCGGCGCGCCGCTCGACCATGCCCGCGAGCAGGAAGAGGGTGGTCGAGATCAGCCCGTGGTTCACCATCTGGAGCACCGCGCCGTCGAGCCCGAGGTCGTTCGCGGCGAAGAGGCCGTACGTGATCAGGCCCATCTGCGCGAGCGACGAGTACGCGACGACGCCGCGGACGTCGGGCGCCCGGAAGGCGAGCAGCGAGCCGTAGACGAGCCCGATCGAGGCGAGCACGAGGAGCGGCACGCGGAAGTCGTGGGCCGGCCCCGGGAACTTCGCGATCGCGATCCGCAGGAACCCGTAGGCCGCGACCTTCGAGACCACGCCCGAGAGCAGCGCCGCCACCTCCGCCGGCGACTCGCGGTAGGCGTCGGGGAGCCAGCCGTGGAACGGCCACAGCGGCGCCTTCACCGCGAACGCGACCGCGAAGCCGAGGAAGAGCCAGTCGTTCGCGCTCGTCCCCGTCCGGGTCAGGTCGAACGTCCCCTGCTGGAGGCCGTACACGACGATCGCGGCGAGCATGAGGAGCGAGCCGGCGACGGTGTAGACGACGAACGTGATCGTCGCCCGCAGGCGGGCGGCGCCGCCCCACACGCCGATCAGCACGTAGAGCGGGATCAGCATCGCCTCGAAGAAGGCGTAGAAGAGGAGCAGGTCCTGGGCGCAGAAGACGCCTGCGGTCGCGCCGATCAGGAAGAGGAGGAGGCCGAAGTACGCCCGCGGCCGCTCGCGCCCGACCCACCAGGCGTACGTGCACGCGGCGGCGCCGCAGACGACGGTCAGGCCGACGAGCCAGAGCGAGAAGCCGAAGACGCCGACGTGGTAGCTGACCCCGAGGTCGCGGAACCACTGCCGCCGGACGCCGAGCTGGAGCGCGCCGCTGCCGAAGCGGAAGCGGCCGACGGCGTCGACCCAGACCGCGACCTCGACGAGCGAGACGAGGGTCGCGAGGGAGGCGACCCACGGTCGCGGGAGCGGCGCGAGCCACACGGCGAGGGCGCCGGCGAGCGGCAGCGCGATCAGGATCGTCGTCAGCCAGTCGCTCATCGCGTCGAGAGGAAGACGAGAGCGAGCACCGCGACGCCGCCCGCGAGCGCGAGCGCGTAGGCGCGGACGAGGCCGTTCTGCATCCGGCTGACCTCGGCGCCGCCGAGCTGGAAGCCGCGCGCAACCTCCCCGATCGACCCGGCGACGAGGAGCTGCTCGACGAAGCGGCCGAGCCCGCGTGCGAGGCGATCCGCCGGTCTCGCGAGGAGGAGGTCGTACAGCTCGTCCCAGTAGAGCTTGTGCTCGAGGACGGCCCACGGCCGCGGGACGCGCGCGCCGGCGACCGCGTACAGACGGTACGCGACGGCGATTCCGGCGAGCCCGAGCGCGACGGCGGCCGCCGACGCGATCGCCTCGTGGGCGCCCGAGGGCTCCGCGAACGGGGGCGCGACGGGGGCGAGCCAGGTCGTGAGCGGCGTCCAGACCGGCGCGAGCTGGAGGAAGCCGCCGACCGCGGAGAGGCCCGCGAGCACGGTCACCGTCGAGACCATCGACGGCGGCCCCTCCGCCCGGCCGTGGAGGTGCGGGCGGGCGTCGCCCTCGCCGCCGAAGACGACGAAGTACAGGCGGAAGGCGTAGAGGCCGGTCAGGAACGTGCCGAGGAGGCCGCAGGCGAGGAGCACGGCGCCGAACGCGCCGCGGTCGATCGTCGCCGCCAGGATCGAGTCCTTGGAGAAGAAGCCCGCGAACGGCGGGATGCCGACGAGCGCGAGCGAGCCGACGAGGAACGCGCGGCGGGTGTGCGGCATCGTCCTCCCGATCCCGCGCATCCTCCGGATGTCCTGCTCGCCGGAGAGCGCGTGGATCGCGATCCCGGCGGCGAGGAAGAGCAGCGCCTTGAAGAAGGCGTGCGTCACCAGGTGGAAGATGCCGTTCGGGTACGCGCGGCTCGCGGCGCCGACGAACATGTAGCCGATCTGCGACATCGTCGAGTACGCGATCACCCGCTTGATGTCGGTCTGGACGAGCGCGATCAGCCCCGCCATCACGAGCGTCGCCGCGCCGAGCCCCGCCGCGAGGTCCTCGACGAGGTAGGCGTTCTCGAACAGCGGGTGCAGACGGACGATCAGGTAGACGCCGGCGGTCACCATGGTCGCCGCGTGGATCAGGGCGCTGACCGGCGTCGGCCCCTCCATCGCATCCGGAAGCCAGGTGTGGAGCGGGATCTGCGCCGACTTGGCCACGGCGCCGCCGAGGAGGCCGAGCGCGACCAGGTTCGCGACCGTGCCGCCGTGCGGCGCCGCGGCGAACACGCCGGCGTCGTCGAGCCGACCGGTCTGCTCGACGAGGAGGAAGAGCGCGAGCGCCATCGTCGCGTCGCCGACGGCGTTCATCACGAACGCCTTCTTCGCGGCGGCGATCGCCGCCGGCCGCTCCTGGTGGAAGCCGATCAGCAGGTAGCTCGAGAGGCCGACCATCCCCCAGCCGGCGAGGAGCAGGAGCAGCGAGCCGGCCTGGACGAGCAGGAGCATGCTGAAGACGAACAGCGACATGTACGCGAAGTAGCGCCGCTCCTCGTCGGCGCCCTCCATGTAGCCGAGCGAGTACGCGATGATCAGCGCTCCGACCCCGGCGACGACGAGCATCATCGTCACGCTGAGCTGGTCGGTGAGCAGCGTGAGGCCGAAGCGGTACGGCCCGGCGGCGAGCCACGTCCACGAGGTCGACGTGCTCGCGCGGGCGCCGGCGGGCTCGGCGAGCAGGCGGGCGAAGGCGACGAGCGCGGCCGCGAACGAGCCGAAGGTGGTCAGCGTCGAGACGTAGCCCGCCCCCCGGCGCGAGAGGCGCGTGCCGGCGAGGGCGATCGAGCCCGTGGCGGCGAGCGGGAGCGCCAGGCACACCCAGGCGGCGGCGTTCGCGGCCGTCATCCGCGCAGCGTCCTGAGCGTGTCGACGTCGAGCTGCAGCCGGCGGCGACCCATCGCCACGATCAGGCCGAGGCCGACGACGACCTCGGAGGCGGCGACCGCCATCACCGCGATCGCGAACACCTGGCCGTCGGCGTGCCCGGAGCGGCGGGCGAACGAGATCAGCGCCAGGTTCGCGCCGTTCAGCATGATCTCGACCGAGAGCAGGATGATGAGCGGGCTGCGGCGGACGAGCACGCCGAGCGCCCCCGTCACGAACAGGATCGCGGCCAGCACGAGGTACCAGAGGACGTCAGGTCCGTGCATCGTCCTCCAGGGCGCGCGCGTGCGACCCGAGCACGACGCCGCCGACCGCGGCGACGAGCAGGACGATCGAGGTCACCTCGAAGGCGAGCAGGTGGTCGGTGAGGAACAGGTGGCCGATCTGGGCGGGCGAGCCGAACGAGCGGCCGACGTGGGCCTCGTGCCGCAGCCTGCCTCCGGTCGTGAGGGCGAGCGCGACGAGCACCTCGCCGAGGATCGCGCCCGCGGCGAGCACGGTGCCGACCGCCTGCCACGACGGGCCGCCCGCCCAGGGCGCCTCCCGCGCCTGCTCGCCGAGGTAGGCGATCACGAACAGGAACATCACCATCACCGCCCCGCCGTAGACGAGGACCTGGGCGGCGGCGACGAACTCGCCGCCGAGCAGCAGGTAGAGCACCGCGAGCGAGGCGAGGTTGCCGATCAGCGCGAGCGCCGAGAAGAACGGGTTCGAGAAGCTGACGACGCCGAGCGCGCTCGCGATGCACGCGAACGCCGCCCCGCACCACACGATCCAGACGACGACGTCGGCGGCCACGTCAGCTCGAGGTCCTGTAGAAGGGCACCGGGGTGTCGTACAGGTCCGGGTCCGCCACCGGCACCTTCTTGACGGGCTCGGTGAGCAGCATGTCCTTCGTGTAGATCAGGTCGTCGCGGTTGTACTCGGAGATCTCGTAGTCGTTGCCGAGCGTGATCGCGTCGAACGGGCACGCGAGCTCGCAGTAGCCGCAGAAGATGCAGCGGCTCATGTTGATCTCGTAGATGCGCGCGTAGCGCTCGCCGGCCGAGACGCGGTGGCCGGGCGTGTTCTCGGCGGCGACGACGCGGATGCAGTCGGCCGGGCAGGCGGCGGCGCAGAGCGAGCAGCCGACGCACTTCTCCAGGCCGTTCTCGTGCCGCCAGAGGCGGTGGCGCCCGCGGAAGCGGGGGTACACCGGCCGCTTGTACTCCGGGTACTGCTGGGTGATCGGTCGCTTGAAGACCTGCTTCAGCGTCACGCCGAAGCCCTTGAACGTGCTCGGGACCATGCTCGCCACCTAGACCCAGACCACGAGGAGCGCGGTGACGAGGGCGTTCAGCGTCGCGACCGGCAGCAGCACCTTCCAGCCGAAGCGCATGAGCTGGTCGTAGCGGAGGCGCGGCTGGGAGGCGCGCAGCCAGATGAAGCCGCTCACGAGCGCGCCGAGCTTGAGCACGAACCAGAGCGGCCCGAGCCGGTCGAGCGAGTGCACCCAGGGGAAGTGCCAGCCGTCGAAGAAGAGCGTCACGCAGAGACCCGAGAGTACGATCATGTTGACGTACTCGGCGGTCTGGAAGAGGCCCCAGCGCATCCCCGAGTACTCGGTGTGGTAGCCGGCGACGAGCTCGGTGTCGGCCTCCGGCAGGTCGAACGGCGGCCGTGAGGTCTCCGCGATCCCGCCGAGCAGGAAGACGCACAGGCCGACGAACTGCGGCAGGAAGAACCACACCGTCGCCTGCTGGCGGTCGACGATGTCGACGAGGTCGAGCGAGCGGCCCATCAGCACGACGCCGAGCACGGAGAGCGCGAGCGAGACCTCGTACGAGACGAGCTGTGCGCACGTGCGCATCGAGCCGAGGAGCGAGTACTTGGAGTCGGAGGCCCAGCCGCCGACGATGAAGCCGTACACGCCGATCGAGCCGAGCGCGAAGATCAGGATCAGGGAGATCGGCACGTCCACGACCGCGCCGCGGACGTAGAAGCCGCCGATCGTCCAGCCGCCGCCCCAGGGGATGACCGAGAACGCCGCGAGCGCGGTGAAGCACGAGACGACGGGCGCCGCGATGTACGGCAGCTCGTGGGCGGACTGGGGGAAGAACGCCTCCTTGCGCACGAGCTTGACGAGGTCGGCGATCGGTTGCAGGAGGCCGAACGGGCCCGCACGGTTCGGGCCGTAGCGGAGCTGCATCCGGCCGAGCAGCTTCCGCTCGAGCCAGGTCGTGTACGCGAACGCTCCCATCAGCAGGTTCACGATCAGGAGCGCCTTGACGAGCGAGACCCACCAGACCTCGTGCGGCGTCATCGGGTCACCTCGACGAGCTCGTGGAGGCCGGCGGCGTCGGCCTCGGGGATGCGGACGAGCCCCGGCGCCAGGTCGCGCGCGACGCGCGCGCGCAGCCGCCGCGAGGTGCCGTTCGCGCTGACGGTGACGGTGTCGCCGTCGGCGATCCCGCGGGCGCGCGCGTCGTCGGGCGCGAGCTGCACCTCCCCGTCCGGGCGCAGGAACCGGAGCTCGGGGGTCCGCTCGACCGCCGCCCCGGAGAAGAGCGGCCGGTAGCGGACGAGGCGCAGGCCTCGCCCCTGCGGGACGGTCGCGCTCGCCGGCCGGGCGACGGAGGCCTTCGACTCGACCCGCGCGGGCAGGGGTGCCCGCTCCGGCACCGCCCCGAGCTCGATCCCGCCGTAGCAGCGGGCGGAGAGCTCGGCGAAGACGAGCGGGGCCTCGGGGGAGAGCGCGACCCCGAATCGCTCCGCGAGCGTCGCGATCCACGCGAGCTCGTCGGGGCACGGGCCGACCACCGCGCGGCGCTGGCGCTGCAGCCGTCCCTCGAGGTTGACGGTGGTGCCCTCCCGCTCGAGGTAGCTCGTCGCCGGCAGGACGAGGTCGCAGAAGCCCCGGAAGGTCTCCTCGAACATGCCGATCCCGATCACCGCCTCCGCCCGCGCGGCGAGCGCGCGCACCGCGGGGTCGCCCGCCGCCCGGTCGCGGCTCACGAGCAGCAGGCGGGGCTCCGCGTCCGTCGGCTCCCCGTCGGCGGCTGCGCTCCAGGCGTCCGCGACGCCGCGGCCGTTCGGCGTCCGCGGCAGGTAGAAGGCGGCGGCCGCGTCGAGGTCGCGCGCGAGCCAGGCGCAGCGCTCGGCGTCGTCGCTGACGAGCACCGCTCCCTCCACCTTCTCCTCCGGGATCTCGGTGAGGATGCGCGCGCCCCGCCGCCGTGCGGCCTTGATCCAGAGGTCGACGATCGGCGCCCGCTCCACGACCGGCTCGTCGCAGAGGACGACGACGACCGGCGCGTCGCGGATCGACGAGAGCGGCGCGCGGTAGGCGTCGAGCGCGTCGGGGACCGCCTCGGGCAGCACCGCCGCGTGCGCGCCGAGGCCGACGCGGAGCAGCTTCGCGAGCGCGTACGCCTGCTCGACCGTCTCGGATCCGGAGAGCGCGGTCACGATTGCCGGCGCGGCGGCGCGGAGCATCCGCTCGGCCTCGTCGAGCGCCGCGTCCCAGGGCAGCGGCTCGAAGCCCTTCTTGCCCACCCTGCGGAGCGGCCCGACGATCCGGTCGTCCGCCCGCAGGTGGCCGAAGGCGAAGCGGCCCTTGTCGCAGAGCCAGCCCTGGTCGACCTCGGGGTGGTTGCGGGAGAGGATGCGCTTCACCTTCCCCTCGCGCGTCGTCGCGGTGATGTTGCACCCGACCGGACACAGGCCGCACACGGTCGGGACGTTCTGGATCTCCCACGGCCGGGCCTCGAAGCGGTACTGCGTCGAGGTGAGGGCGCCGACCGGGCAGAGCTCGATCACGTTGCCCGAGAACGGCGAGCGGTACGGCTCGTCGCCGAACGTGGTGATCATCTGCAGCGCGCCGCGGTTCACCATCACGAGCTGGCCGTCCTCCGCGACGTTCTCCGAGAAGCGCGTGCAGCGGTAGCAGAAGATGCACCGGTCGCGGTCGAGCGCGATCGTCGGGGAGATCGGGATCGGCTTCTCGAAGGTGCGTTTCTCGAACCGCATGCGCGTCGTGCCGGGGCCGTAGCGGAAGGTGAGGTCCTGCAGCGGGCACTCGCCGCCCTTGTCGCAGACGGGGCAGTCGAGGGGGTGGTTGACGAGGATGAGCTCGAGGGTCGCACGCTGCGCCTCCGCCGCGAGCGCCGAGGTGCGGGCAGTCCTCACCGTCATCCCCTCCGCCGCCGTCAGCGTGCACGCGGCCTGCGGCTTCGGCGGCCCGGGGGCGACCTCGCAGAGGCACATGCGGCACGCGCCGACCGGCGGGCCGAGCCGCGGCTCGTAGCAGAAGACCGGGATCTCGATCCCGGCGGCGAGCGCCGCCTCGACGAGGCCCGTCCCCTTCGGGACGGACACCTCGACCTCGTCGATCGTGAGCGTGACGAGCTCCGCGCTCACCCGGCCCCTCCGGCCGCGGCCGCCTGCCGTCCCCCGCTCCCGGCCGCATGGGTGTCGGAGGGGGCGACGATCCCCTCGAGCGACGAGGAGCCCTCGAACGGGCAGCGGCCCTGCTCGACGTGGGCGACGAACTCGTCTTCCCAGTGCGCCAGGTAGCTCGCGACCGGGTAGACGGCGAACTCGCCGAGCGCGCAGAGCACCTTGCCCATGATCCCGTCGCCGACCGAGCGGAGCAGGTCGAGGTCGGCGAGCTCTCCCCGTCCCGCCTCGATCTTCTCGAGGATCTGCACCATCCACCGCGTCCCCTCGCGGCAGGGCGTGCACTTGCCGCACGACTCGTGCATGTAGAACTTCGTCGAGCGCAGGGCGAGCTGCACCATGCAGCAGCGGTCGTCGACCACGATCAGCGACGCCGCCCCGAAGAACGTGCCGCGCGCCTGCAGGGAGTCGTAGTCGAGCGGCACGTCGATCTCGTCGGGCGTGAGCGCCGGCACCGAGGAGCCGCCGGGGATCACCGCCTTCAGCGCTCGCCCGTCGGGGATCCCGCCGGCGAGCCCGTAGATCAGCTCGCGCATCGGCGTGCCGAGCTCGAGCTCGTAGTTCCCCGGCCGCACGACGTTGCCGGAGACCGAGAAGATCGCCGTTCCCGGCGAGCTCGGCACGCCGGTCGCCGCGAAGGCGGCGGCGCCCATCTCGACGATCGCGGGCACGGTCGCGATCGTGCAGACGTTGTTGACCTGCGTCGGGGCGCCGTAGAGGCCCTGGACGGGGGGGAACGGCGGCCGCGGCCGCGGCTGGCCCCGCCGCCCCTCGAGCGAGTCGAGCAGCGCCGTCTCCTCGCCGCAGATGTACGCGCCGGCGCCGCGGTAGACGGTGATCTCGACGTCGCCGAGCACGCCCGCGGCGCGCGCCTCGTCGACCGCGGCCTGGAGGATCTCGTACTCGGCGAGGTACTCGCCCCGGATGTAGATGAACACGTCCTTCGCCTCGATCGCGTGCGCCGCGATCAGGCAGCCCTCGATCAGCCGGTGCGGATGCTCGGCCATCACCTGCCGGTCCTTGAACGCCCCCGGCTCGGACTCGTCGGCGTTGACGACGAGGTACTTCGGCTTCGGGCTCGCGCGGTCGATCAGGGCCGCCTTGCGGCCCATCGGGAACCCGGCGCCGCCGCGCCCGCGGAGGTTCGCGGCTTGGAGCTCGGCGATCAGCTCGTCCGGGCTCATCGCGCGCGCCTTCGGAAGCTGCGCGTAGCGCTCGCGCTCGGGGGCGAGCAGGATCTCCCTAACGCCCACGGATGTCCTCCACGATCGCCGCCGCGTCCTCGGGCTCCACGTGCTGGCGGTAGCGGTTGTCGACGGCGACGACCGTCGCGTAGCCGCAGCCGCCGAGGCACTCGACGGCTCGCAGCGTGACCGCGCCGTCCGCGGTCGTCTCGCCGACGCGGACCCCGAGCGCGTCCTCGAGCGCCTCGACGACCCGCTGCGCGCCGGCGAGCGCGCAGGAGAGGTTCGTGCACACCTCGACCAGGTGCCGGCCGACGGGCTCGAGGTGGTACATGTCGTAGAAGGAGGCGACCGCGTGGCAGTACGCGGGGGTGAGCCCGAGGGCGTCCGCGACCTCGCGGAGGGCCTCGGGGGGGAGCCACCCGTCGTGACGCGCCTGCGCGAGCCGGAGCGCGGGCAGGGTCGCCGAGCGCGCGTCGGGGAAGCGGGCGGCGATCGCCCGCACCTCCTCGGCGAAGGCGGTCACCGGTCGACCTCTCCCATCACGGTGTCGAGCGAGCCGACGATCGCGATCATGTCGGCGATCAGCGCGTCGCGCAGGCACGTCGCCGTCGCCTCGAGCGCGACGAACGACGGCGCCCGGAACTTCACCCGCCACGGTCGCGGGCCGCCGTCGGAGACGACGTAGCACCCGAGCTCGCCGCGCGGCGACTCGACCGCGACGTACACCTCCCCTTCCGGCACCCGGTAGCCCTCCGTGACGATCTTGAAGTGGTGGATGAGGGACTCCATCGAGGTGTGGAGCTCCTCGCGCGGGGGCAGGACGACCTTCCGGTCGTCGGCGATCCACGGCTCGCCCTCCATCCGCTCGAGCCGGTCGAGGCACTGCGCGACGATCCGGGTCGACTCGCGCATCTCCTCCATGTGCACGCGGTAGCGGGCGTACACGTCGCCCTCTCCGTACACCGGCACGCGGAAGTCGCACTCGGGGTAGGCGAGGTAGGGCTCCGCGCGGCGGAGGTCCCAGTCGACGCCGGAGGCGCGGAGCACGGGCCCCGACTGCCCGAGGGCGATCGCGTCCCGGGCCGAGAGGAGGCCGATCCCGCGCGTCCGCTCGAGCCAGATCTTGTTGCGGCTCAGCATCGCCTCGTAGTCGTCGATCGCCCGCGGCATCCAGTCGACGAACCTGCGCGCCTCGGCGAAGAAGCCGCGCGGGATGTCCTCCGCGAGCCCGCCGGCCTGGAAGTAGCGCGTGTGCATGCGCTGGCCGGTGACGAGCTCGAACAGGTCGAGGATCTGCTCGCGCTCGCGGAAGCAGTACCAGAACATCGAGATCGCGCCCAGCTCGAGCGCGGACGTCCCGAGCCACACGAGGTGGGAGTGGATGCGGTTCAGCTCGCAGAGGCACGTGCGCATCCACGTCGCCTTCGGGGGGATCTCGAGGCCGAGCAGCTTCTCGATCGCGAGCACGAACACGAGCTCGTTGTGCTGGTAGGAGAGGTAGTCGATCCGCTCCGGGTACGTGATCGCCTTCCACCACGTCTTCTGCTCCATGTTCTTCTCGAAGCCGGTGTGGAGGTAGCCGATCACCGCCTCGACGCCGACGACGTCCTCGCCGAGCAGGTCGACGACGAGGCGCAGCACGCCGTGCGTCGATGGGTGGTTCGGCCCGAAGTTGACGGTCATCACGTCCCCGGTCGCGCGCAGCTCCTCCGGTACCCGCAACACCGTCGGAATCGGATGCGGAATGCGCGTGCCCTCGTAGATCTCCGCACGCCCCCGGACCGGTGCGACCGCCACTACTCCTCCTCCGAGAAGCGGACGGGCTCGCCGCCGATCGGGTAGTCCTTGCGGAGGGGGTGACCCTCCCAGTCGTCCTCGAGCAGGATTCGCTTCAGGTTCGGGTGACCGTCGAACGGGATCCCCATCAGGTCCCACGCCTCGCGCTCGTGCCAGTCGGCGGTCGGCCACACGCCGACGACGCTCGGCGCCGCCTCGCCGTCGTCGAGCCACACCTGCACGCGCACGCGGCGCGGATGCTCCGAGAGCGCGCGCAGCTCGTAGCTGACCGAGAACCGCTTCGGCTTCGGCTTCGGCAGCGCCTGGTAGCCCTGGGTGCTCGGCCAGTTGAGGTCGCGGCCGCCGCTCGTGCCGATCGAGCCGGACACGCCGGCCTGTCCCCAGCCGAGGTAGTCGGCGGCGGCGACGTCGGCGAGGAAGTCGAAGCCCTCGACGTCGCGCAGGTGCGTGCACGCCTCGACGAGCCGGGCGGGGTCGACGACGAGCGTCGTCTCGCCGTACGCCTCGACCGTCTCCACGAGCCCCGGCACTCGCTCGTAGCTCACGCCGTACGCCCCTCGCCGCCGCCCGCCCGCGCCGGGTCGCGGGCCGTCGCCCGACCCGCGCTCACGACGCCACGCTCCGGAGCTCGTACGCCGGCGGCACCCCCGCCAGCACCGCCTCGTGCAGCCGGATGATCCCCTCCATGAGCTGCTCGGGACGGGGCGGGCAGCCGGGGACGTACACGTCGACCGGGACGATCCGGTCGACCGACTGCACGATCGCGTAGTTGTTGAACATCCCGCCGGAGCTCGCGCACGCGCCCATCGCGATCACCCACTTCGGCTCCAGCATCTGGTCGTAGATCTGCCGCAGCGGGGCCGCCATCTTGTTCGACACGCGGCCGGAGACGATCAGCAAGTCAGCCTGGCGCGGAGACGAGCGGAACGCCTCCATGCCGAAGCGGGCGATGTCGTAGCGGGCGGAGACGATCGCCATCATCTCGATCGCGCAGCAGGCGAGCCCGAACGTGTCCGGCCACATCGACTTCGTCTGCGCCCAGGCGACCGCCTTCTCGAGCGTGGTGAGCCCGACCTCGCGCTCGAGCGCCGCCACCTCCTGCTCGAACCGCCCCGGCCCCTTCCCCTCGAGGAGCACGCGCTCCGACCGGAGGCCGAGCTCGGCGAGCGGCTTCGCTAGCGCCATTCGAGCGCCCCCTTGCGCCAGATGTAGACGTAGGCGAGGAGCAGGATGCCGAGGAAGACGAGGAACTCGAGGAACCCGAACCAGGCGAGCTCGTGGAGGATCACGCCGAGGGGGTAGAGGAAGACGATCTCGATGTCGAAGAGGATGAACAGCATCGCCGTCAGGTAGAAGCTGACCGTGAACCGCTGCTTCGGCGGCGGCCCGGCCGAGACGCCCGACTCGAACGGGATGCTGCGCGCCCGCACGCGCCGCTGCGGCCGGTGCGAGAGCACGAAGCTGAAGACGACCATCGACGCGGGGATCGCGAGCGCGAGCAGGCCGTAGATCGCGAAGGGGAGCCAGGCGTCGAACACCGCCGTCGGACGCTACCAAGCCGGGAAATCGCGGGCGAGCGGGCCACGACCTCGGATCCGAGCCGCCGCCGCCGAAGCTCTCCGCCCCGGGCCGCGGGGCCAGGCTACACTCCGTGGCGATGGCAACCGTCGAGCAGCCGAGGACGGCCGAGATCACGCTCACCGAGCGCGCCGCCGCGAAGGTGAAGGCGCTGATGGCGCAGGAGCCCGAGGGCGAGGCGGAGGTGCTCCGCGTCGCGATCCGCGGCGGCGGCTGCGGCGGGTTCGAGTACGCGCTCGGCTTCGACCGCGGCGCCTCCGAGGACGACGGCGAGGCCGTCTTCCACGGGGTGCGGGTCGTCGTCGACCCGGCGAGCGCGCCCTACCTGAAGGGCGCCACGGTCGACTTCGTCGAGTCGCTCCAGGAGACGGGCTTCAAGATCGACAACCCGAACGCCGCGCGCTCGTGCGGCTGCGGGCACAGCTTCCAGGTCGCCGACGGCGGCGGCTGCAGCTAGCCAGCCCGGTCCGGACGTGGCGCTGCGGGTGGCCGTGGTCGGCTCCGGCCCGGCCGGGTTCTACGCGGCCGAGGCGTTGCTCGCCGCCGGCGCCCGGGTGGACGTGCTCGAGCGGCTGCCGACGCCCTTCGGGCTCGTGCGGCTCGGCGTCGCCCCCGACCACCCGGAGCTGAAGACCGCCGCGCGCGCCTTCGAGCAGACCGCCGCCCGGGAGGGGTTCCGCTTCTTCGGCAACGTCCACGTCGGCCGCGACGTCGGCCACGACGAGCTCGCGCGCCTCTACGACGCGGTCGTCTACGCCGTCGGCGCCCAGAGCGACCGGCGGCTCGGCATCCCCGGCGAGGACCTGCCCGGGTCGTGGGCGGCGACCGAGTTCGTCGCCTGGTACAACGGCCACCCCGACTACCAGGAGCTCCGGTTCGACCTCGGCTGCGAGCGGGCGGTCGTGGTCGGGAACGGCAACGTCGCGATCGACGTCGCCCGGATGCTCGCCCGCACCGCCGACGAGCTCGCCCCCACCGACGTCACCGAGCAGTCGGCGGCGGCCCTCGCCGCCGCGGGGGTCCGGGAGATCGTGATGCTCGGCCGCCGCGGCCCGGCGCAGGCGGCGTTCACGCCGCCGGAGCTGAAGGAGCTCGGGGAGCTGCGCGGCGCCGACGTCGTCGTCGACCCCGCCGACCTCGAGCTCGACCCGGCGAGCGAGGCCGCGCTCGAGGCCGACCGCGCGCGGGCGCGGCGCAACGTCGACATCCTGCGCGCGTTCGCGGCGCGGCCGCCGGCCGGGAAGCCGAAGCGCCTCGCGCTCCGCTTCTGCGTCTCCCCGGTCGCGATCCTCGGGACGGACAGGGTGGAGGCGGTCGAGGTGGTGCGCAACGAGCTCGTCGCGGGCGCCGACGGGACGATCCGCGCCGTCCCCACCGATCGCCGGGAGACGATCCCGTGCGGGCTCGTGCTGCGCAGCGTCGGCTACCGCGGCGTGCCGCTGCCGGGCGTCCCGTTCGACGAGGGGCGCGGGGTGATCCCGACCGAGCGCGGGCGGGTGCCGGGGCGCCCGGGGGTCTACGCCGCCGGCTGGATCAAGCGCGGGCCGAGCGGCGTGATCGGCACGAACAAGAAGGACGCCGCCGAGACGGTCGAGGCGCTGCTCGAAGACGCCCGCGCCGGCCTGCTCGAGCACGAGGAGGGCGACCTCGGCGAGCTCCTGCGGGCCCGGGGCGTCGCGGTCGTCGACTACCGCGGCTGGCAGGCGATCGACGCCTGGGAGCGCGCGCTCGGGGAGGAGCGGGGCCGGCCGCGGGTGAAGCTGACCCGCTGGGACGAGCTGCTCGCGAAGGCGCGGGAACTACACTCGGTCAGGTGACCGGGCTGTGGGGAGCCGAGACCCGCAAGGCGATCGAGAACTTCCCCGTCTCCGGCGAGCCGATCCCGCGCGAGGTCGCCCGCTGGCTCGGCCGGATCAAGGCCGCCGCGGCGCGCGTCAACGCGGAGCTCGGCCTGCTCGAGGCCGACAAGGCCGAGCGGATCGCCGCCGCCGCCGGCCGGGTCGCGAGCGGCGAGCTCGACGACCAGTTCCCGGTCGACGTCTTCCAGACCGGCTCCGGCACCTCCTCGAACATGAACGCGAACGAGGTGATCGCCGCGCTCGCCGGCGACGACGTCCACCCGAACGACGACGTCAACCTCGGCCAGTCCTCGAACGACGTCTTCCCCTCGGCCGTCCACCTCGCCGCGCTCGACCGGATCGTCCACGACCTGCTGCCCGCCCTCGACCGGCTCGCCGCGTCGCTTGCGGCGAAGGCGCGCGCGTTCGACGACGTCGTCAAGGCGGGGCGCACGCACTGGATGGACGCGGTGCCGGTCACGCTCGGGCAGGAGTTCGGCGGCTACGCGGCCCAGGTGCGCGAGGGCCGCGCGCGCGTCGAGGGGACGCTCGGGCGGCTCGCGCAGGTGCCGCTCGGCGGGACCGCGGTCGGCACGGGCCTCAACACCCACCCCGAGTTCGGGGCTCGGGTGCGGGCGCTGCTCTCGCGCGAGACCGGGCTCGCGATCGGTCCCCCCGCCGACCCGTTCGAGGCGCAGGCGGCGCGGGACGGGCTCGTCGAGGCCTCGGGCGCGCTCCGGGTGGTCGCCGTCAGCCTGACGAAGATCGCCAACGACCTGCGGTTCATGGCCTCGGGGCCGCGGGCGGGGCTCGCGGAGATCGTCCTCCCCGAGCTGCAGAAGGGCTCGTCGATCATGCCGGGCAAGGTGAACCCGGTCATCCCGGAGGTGGTGACCCAGGTGGCCGCCCAGGTGATCGGCAACGACCAGGCGATCGCGGTCGCCGGGATGCAGGGCCACTTCGAGCTGAACGTGTTCGTGCCGGTGATCGCCCGCAACCTGATCGACTCGATCCGGCTGCTCGCGGCCGCGTGCCGGCTGCTCGCGGAGCGGTGCGTCGACGGGATCGAGGCGAACCGCGACCGGTGCGAGCGCTACGCGGAGCTGACGCTCGCGGCGGCGACCGCGCTCAACCCCTACGTCGGCTACGACCGGGCGACCGAGATCGTGCGGGAGGCGGCGGCGACCGGCCGGCCCCTCCGCGAGGTGGCGCGGGAGGCGGGGGTGGCGGAGGAGGTCCTCGAGCGGGCCCTCGACTACCGGGCGCTCGCGCGGCCGCACGCCCGCCGCGCCGCCGGGGGATAGGCGCGGGCGCGCGCCCCGGCCGGGGGATCGTGGACCGGCCCGCCCGGGGCGATACGGTCGGGTGATGCGCGCGGTCGCCGCTTGCCTCGCGCCCGTCGCGGCGCTCGCCCTCGCGGGCGGCTCGGCCGCCGTCGTCGGCGGCTCCCCCGACGCCGGCCACCCGTACGCCGGGGCGGTGTTCACCCCGCGGGCGCTCTGCTCCGGCGCGTTCGTCTCCCGGCACGCCTTCCTCACCGCCGGCCACTGCTTCGCGGACGGCGCCGCGGTGGCGATCACCTTCGGGCGGGTCGTCTCCTCGGCCGCCGGCTTCGCGACGGCGGCGCCGACGCTCGCGGGCACGGTGCACGTCGACCCGCGGTTCTGCTTCGCCTGCGCCCCCGGGATGGCGGCGGCCGACACGCACGACGTCGCCGTCGTCGTCGTCGGCGGCGCCGGCTTCCCCGGCCCCTACGCGGAGCTTCCGCCGGTCGGGCTCGACGGCTCGCTGCGGACGGGCCAGGCGGTCGACGTCGTCGGCTACGGGGTCTCGGCGATCCAGGCCGGGACCGTGCTCGCGTTCGGGACGAAGGAGGTCGCGACCACCAAGCTCGACGCCGCCGGCGCGCTCGCCGGCGAGTTCCTGAAGCTCCAGGCCGGGCCCGGCGGCTGCCTCGGCGACTCGGGCGGGCCGAACCTGCTCGCCGGCACCGACGTGCTCGTCGCGATCACCGCGTTCTCCGCCGGCAACCCGAACTGCAACGGCACGAGCTACTCCGAGCGGGTCGACCTCGCGGCCGAGCAGGCCTTCGTGGCCGGGCTCAGCTCGTAGCGGCCGCGCGCTGCTCGTCGGCGCGGTAGGAGGAGCGCACGAGCGGGCCGGAGAAGACGGAGCCGAAGCCCAGCTCCTCGCCGCGGGCGCGGAACCACTCGAACTCGTCGGGGTGCACCCAGCGGTCGATCGGGACGTGCTTGTCGCTCGGCTGCAGGTACTGCCCGATCGTGACCACGTCGACGCCCGCCTCGCGCAGGTCGCGGAGCGTCTCCACCACCTCGTCGTTCCGCTCGCCGAGCCCGACGATGATCCCGCTCTTCGTGAGCAGCGGGTAGTCGGCGAGCTCCTTCGCGCGGCGGAGCAGCGCGAGCGAGCCGTCGTAGCTCCCCTTCGCCCCCCGCATCCGCCGGTGCAGCCGCCGGACGGTCTCGATGTTGTGGTTGAAGACCTCCGGCCGCTCGCCGAGCACCGTTCGGAGCGCCTCCTCCTCGACGCCGAGGAAGTCGGGCGTCAGCACCTCGACGGTCGCGGCGGGAACCGCGCGGCGCAGGGCGCGGATCGTCGCCGCGTAGTGGCCCGCGCCGCGGTCCGGGAGGTCGTCGCGGTCGACCGAGGTGACGACGACGTGGTCGAGCCCCATCGCGGCCGCCGTCTGCGCGAGGCGGAGCGGCTCGAGCGGGTCGACCGGGTCGGGCCTGCCCGAGTGGACGTAGCAGTACCGGCAGGCGCGGGTGCACGCCGCGCCGAGGATCTGGAAGGTCGCCGTGCCGCGCCCGAAGCACTCGGCGATGTTCGGGCAGCGCGCCTCCTCGCAGATCGTGTGCAGGCTCGCGCCGTGGATTAGCCGCTTCACGTCGTAGAAGCGCGTGCGCGCGCTCGGCGCCCGCACCTTCATCCACTCGGGGCGGCGGGGCCGCTCCGCGACGGGCAGCGAGCGTTCCATGCGGTCAGTGTAGGGGTAGGCTGGGAGCGTGGCGCTCGCCGTCCTCCTCGCCGGCGTGCTCTTCGGCTCGGTGACGATCGGCCCGACCGCCCCAGTCTGCCGCGCCGGCGCGCCGTGCGCGCGCCCGGCCGGGAACGTGACGCTCGCGTTCGTCTCGGCCGGGCGGACGGTGACGGCACGGACCGACCCGGCCGGCCGCTACCGGCTCGTCCTCCCGCTCGGGCTCTGGGCGGTGCGGGCGAGCGCGGGGATGCGCGTCGCGCCGGCGGTCGTGCGGGTCCGCGCCGGCGTGCACCGGCTCGACCTCGCGATCGACACCGGGATCCGCTAGCGCCGCAGCGGGTCCCGCTCGGCGAGCTCCGCGTGCAGCGGCTGCGGCCAGAGCCCGGCGCCCTCGTCCGCCGGCAGCTCCTCGAAGGAGAGGTCGAACACCTCGGCGAAGGCGGCGCGGGCGGCGGGCCGCACCTCGTCGAGGCCGACCGGGCGCCCGAGCTCGTGCGCCATCGAGGTGAACGACGCGTCCTCGAGCCCGCAGGCCGTGATCCAGGTCGTGAACGGCGCCGGGTCGAGGTCGACGTTCAGCGCGTACCCGTGCGTCGAGATCCAGCGGGAGAGGTGCACCCCGATCGAGGCGATCTTGCGCGGCGGCGGCCGAAGCCAGACGCCGGTGAGCCCGTCGATGCGCTCGCCCTCGAGCCCGAAGGTCGCGAGCGTCCGGACGATCGCCTCCTCGAGGTCGCGGCAGAAGCGCCTCACGTCCTTGCCGTGGCGCCGGAGGTCGAGGATCGGGTAGCAGACGAGCTGCCCGGGGCCGTGGTAGGTCGAGCGCCCGCCGCGGTCGGTCTCGACGACGGCGACCTCGGCGCCGGGCGGGAGGTGGACCTCGTCCTCCCGGGTGCGGCGCCCGAGGGTGACCGTCGGCGGGTGCTCGAGGAAGAGGACGGTGTCGGGGATCGCCCCCTGCCCGACGGCCGCGGCGAGCGCGCGCTGGAGGTCCCAGGCGGCCCGGTACTCGACGGTGCGGAGCTCCATCACGTACGCCGGCCGGCTCACGGAGTCGAGGGTAACCTGTGCGCCGTTGGTGGCCGGGCCGAGGACGAGCAGGGGGCGGCTGGCGCTCGGCGTCGGCGCCCTCGGCGCCCTGCTCCTGCTCGCCTCCGCCTCCAGCCCGTGGGTGCAGCCGGCGCGCGTCCCCTGGCCGCGCTACACCGACGGCGTCCCCGACCAGATCGCGCACCCGTCCGACCTCCTCTTCCGGGTCGGGGCGGCCTTGATCGGCGCGGCCGCGCTCGCGCTCGTCGGCGCCGCGGACCGCGGCGTCCCGCGCCGGCTCGCGCTGGCGCTGCTCGCCCTGTTCGGCGCCGCCGGGATCGCGCTCGGTCTCGACGCGCTCCGGACGGTCGCCCGCTACCACGGCTTCGGCTCGATGGTCGCGAACGACATGACCCTGGCGGGCTTCCACCACGGGCCGCTCAACTACGCGGAGCTCGGAGGCGCCTCGCTCCTCCTCCTCTCGCCGCTCGCCTCGCTCAAGGCGTCGCGCAGGACCGGCCGGTAGAAGGCGAGGAGGAGCGCCGCCGCGACGAGCAGGACGGCCTCGTCGAACGGCCCCGGCACCGGCAGCACGCCGAGCGCGACGAGCGCGCGCAACGGGCGCGGGATCCGCCCGTCGCGGGCGAGCAGCCGCACCGCCCGCACCGCCGTCGAGGCGCTCGAACGGATCCTCCGAGTCCGCGGGCCCGTCTCAGTAGTCGGACTCGCCCCGGGTCTCCAGCCGCTCGCGGAGGTCGCGGAGGAACCCCCCGGCGTAGGCGCCGTCGACGAGCCGGTGGTCGTAGGTGAGGGTCAGGTTCATGATCGGGCGGATCGCGATCACGTCCTCGCCGTACTCGTCCTGGACGACCCACGGGCGCTTCACCACCGCGTACGTGCCGAGGATCGCGCTCTGCGGCTGGCTGATGATCGGGGTGCCGTGGAAGGTGCCGAAGCTGCCCGGATTCGTGATCGTGAAGGTGCCGCCCTGGACCTCGTCCGGGGTCAGGCGCTTCGTCCGCGCCCGCTCGGCGAGGTCGGCGATCGCGCGCGCCATCCCGAGCAGGTTGAGACCCTCGGCGTGCCTCACCACCGGCACGATCAGCCCCTTGCCGCCCTCGAGCGCGACCGCGACGCCGAGGTTCACGTAGCTCCGGGTGACGATCGACTCGCCGCGGAGCTCCGCGTTCACCCACGGCCAGTCCTTCAGCGTGTCGACGGCGGCGCGGGCGACGAACGCGAGGTAGGTGAGCTTCACCCCGTACGTGCGCTCGTACTCGCCCTTCAGCCGCTCGCGCATCGCCGCCACCTTCGACATATCGACCTCGATCGCGCTCGTCACGTGCGCGGCCGTGTCGAGCGAGCGGCGCATGTGCTCGGCGATCCCGCGCCGCATCGCGCTCATCGGCTCGACGCGCTCGCCGGGCTCGACCTCGGCCGGGCGCTCCGGCGGGCGCTCCGGTGCGGCCGCCGGCGCGGACGGCGGCGGGGCCGGGCCCTCCCGGCGCTCGACGAAGGCGAGGATGTCCTTCTTCGTCACCCGGCCGCCGGCGCCGGTGCCGGCGACCCGGGCGGGGTCGACGCCGTGCTCGGCGGCGATCCGCGCGACGACGGGCGAGACGAAGGCATGGCCGCCTCCCTGCCCGTCGCTCGGCGGCGGCGCCGCGGGTGCCGGCTCGGGCGGCGGCGGGGGCGCGCTCTCCTCCCCGGCCCCGGGCGGGGCGGCCGGGGCCGGGGCGGGTGCCGCGGGCGCCGCGGGCGCCGCGGGGGCCGGAGCGGGCGCGGTCGTCTCCGCCGCGCCGGGCGCGGGCTCTCCCTCCTCCCCGCCGATCCGCGCGAGGAGGGCGCCGACCGGCACCGTCTCGCCTTCCTGCACGACGATCTCGCTGAGGACGCCGGAGCCGGGCGCCGGCACCTCCGTGTCGACCTTGTCGGTCGAGATCTCGAGCAGCGGCTCGTCTGCCTCCACCCGGTCGCCGGGGCTCTTCAGCCACTTCGTCACCGTGCCCTCGGAGACCGAGACGCCCATCTGCGGCATGACGACGTCGACTCCGGTTGCCATCAGTACGCCGCCAGCTCGCGCAGGCCGTCGACGACGTCGGCGACCTGCGGGATGAACGCCTGCTCGAGCACCGGCGAGAAGGGCACCGGCGTGTCCGGCGCCGCGATCCGCTTGACCGGGGCGTCGAGGTCCTCGAACGCCTCCTCGGCGATCGTCGCGGCGATCTCGGCGCCGAACCCGCCCGTGCGGGTGTCCTCGTGGAGCACGAGCACCTTCGACGTCTTGCGCACCGAGGCGAGCACCGTCTCCTTGTCCCACGGCAGCACGGTGCGGAGGTCGACGATCTCGACCGAGACGTCGTCGAGCTTCGTCGCGGCCTCGGCGGCCGTGTGCACCATCGCGCCCCACGTGATCACGGAGACGTCGCTGCCCTCGCGGTGGATGCGCGCCTTGCCGATCGGCGTCGTGTAGCGCTCGTCGGGCACCTCGCCCTTGATCCGCCGGTACAGGTGCTTGTGCTCGAAGTAGAGCACCGGGTTCGGGTCGTGGATCGCCGAGACGAGGAGGCCCTTCGCGTCCGCCGGCGTCGCCGGGCAGACGCACTTGAGCCCCGGGATGTGTGCGAACGACGACTCGGGGTTCTGCGAGTGGAACGGCCCGCCGGAGAAGCCGCCGCCCGACGGCAGCCGCACCGTGATCGGCACCGGCGTCCCGGTGCGCCAGTGCTGCTTCGCCGCGACGGTGACGAGGTGGTCCCAGGCGCAGGAGACGAAGTCGGCGAACTGCATCTCGGCGACCGGGCGCATGCCCATGATCGCGGCGCCGGTGGCGCCGCCGAGGATCGCCGTCTCCGACAGCGGCGCGTCGATCACGCGCCAGGGGCCGAACTCCTCCTGGAAGCCGAGCGTGACCTTGAACGCGCCGCCGTACACGCCGACATCCTCGCCGATCACGAAGACGCGGCGGTCGCGCCGCATCTCCTGGCGGAGCGCGTCGCTGATTGCCTGCAGGTACGTCTTCTCGGCCATCAGGGGCACGGGCCGGCCGCCGGGGGCGCCGGCGGGCGGGAGCGGTCGCGGCTGCGGGGCGCCTCGCTCACCGGTGGTGGGGGGCGTCGAGCTCCTCCGGCTCGGCGTAGACGCCGTGCCCGAGCGACTCCGGCGCCGGCGGCGGCGAGGCCTCCGCGCGCTCGAGCGCCTCGTTCAGGCTCTTCTTGACGCCGGCCCGGATCACCTCCTCCTCCTCGTCGGTGAGGCCGGCGTGCTCGCGCAGCCAGCGGCGGTAGCGCTCGAGCGGATCGCTCTCGGCCCAGCGCTCGAACAGCTCCTTCGGGACGTAGAACGCGTCGTCGTGGACGGCGTGGCCCTCCATGCGGAGCGTCAGGCACTCGAGCAGGGTCGGGCCGCCCCCCTCGCGCGCCTTCTCGATCGCGCGCTTCGCCTCCCGGTAGACCGCGAGCACGTCCGTCCCGTCGACGACGACGCCCTCGAACCCGTACGCCTGGGCGCGGTCGGCCACGTGCTCGACCGCGTACTCGAGGTGGGTCGGGGTCGAGTAGGCCCACTGGTTGTTGTCGCAGACGAACACCACCGGGAGCTGGCGGACGCCGGCGAGGTTCATCCCCTCGTGGGTGTCGCCGCGGGCGGACGCGCCCTCCCCGAACCAGGCCACCGCGACGCGGCGCTCCTCGCGGATCCGGAACGCGAGCGCGCACCCGACCGCCACCGGCAGCATCGCCGGCAGGTGGGAGACCATGGCGATCAGGCCGAGGCGGTCGTCGGCCATGTGCACGTTGCCGTCGCGGCCGTGGGTGAGCCCGTCCACCCGCGCCATGTAGTTGGCGAAGATCCGCCACGGCTCCACGCCGCGCGTGATGTGGACGCCCATGTTGCGGTGGAGCGGCGTGCCGACGTCGTCGGGGCCCATCGCGCTCGCGACGCCGCAGGAGGCGGCCTCGTTGCCGCGGCCGGTGTAGAAGGAGCCCGGGATCTTCCCCTGCCGGTAGAGGATGTGGCCGCGCTCCTCGACGCCGCGCGTCGTCAGCATGTTGCGGTAGATGCGGAGCAGGTCCTCCCGGTCGAGGCCCCACTCCTTCGCCTCCCCGAGCGTCCCGGCGGGGTCGGCCACGCGCGCCGTCGCCATACGGGGTGACACTGTACCCCGGCGCTATCGTCGGACACCATGGGGAGTGCCGCCGACCGGCTGCGGGAGGAGCGCCGCAAGGTGCTCGGCGACTGGGCGGCGTTCTGCCTGCGCTGCGGCGCCGCCCGGCGCTGGTTCGCGGCCTCCGAGTCGGAGCTGCCGTCCGCCTGCCCCGGCTGCGGCGGCGAGCTCCTCCGCCGCTGCCGCGCGTGCGGGTCGCCGTTCCAGTCGGCGTTCGCGCTCGCGTGCGAGGTCTGCGGCGCGACGCTGCGCGGGCCGGAGGTGGGCGGCGTCAGGATCCGCCGCGCCGTCTCGCCCGAGCCGCCGCCCTGAGCCCGGCCGCGGCGGCGGTCAGCGGATCGCCGAGAACCGGATCACCGTGACGAGGTCGTCGGGCGAGACCTCGCGGTTGTAGAGCTGGGCGAGGAAGGTCGCCATCTCCTCCGGCCGGCGGATCTCCGGGTTGTCGTGCTCGATCTCCCGCGGCGACAGGTCTCCGAGCCGCTTCACCTCCACCTTGTCGATCACGGCGTCGAAGACGTGCTGGCGCGGCCCGAACCGGGCGCCGACGAGCACGGACACGATCATCCCCTTGTGGTACTTGCGGGACTTGTCGCCGAGCCGGATCGTCGCCGTCTTGCGGTGCGAGCGGAGCTGCGCCTCGACGACGGGCGAGTAGAAGTTCAGCGCGAACGCGGGCATGCGCCTGGGCCGCCGATCATAGTTCCTGCTCGCCGGCGAGCACCGCGAGCGCCCGCTCGGCCATCCGCCGCTCGCCCGCGTAGGCGAGCGTCCGGCTCGCCTCGTCGAGCGGCAGCCAGCGCACCTCCGCGACCTCGTGGCGGAATGCGGCCGGGACGGCGCCGAGCCGCCCGCCCGCGTAGCGGACGAGGAAGAAGGAGACGACCTTGAAGACCCGCTCCCCCTCCCAGGCGAACGTGTAGCGGACGTCGCCGAGCTTCCCGAGCGAGCGGCCGCGGACGCCGGTCTCCTCGGCCACCTCCCGGAGCGCGGCCGCCTCCGCCCGCTCCCCGGGGTCGATCCGGCCCTTCGGCAGCGCCCAGAGGCCGGCCGGCCGCCCGGCCGGCCGGATCGCGGCGAGCAGCCAGCGGCCCCGGAGCCGCCGGACGAGCACCGCCCCGGCCGAGAGCTCACGGCGCACGAAACCTCAGCCTCGGAGACTTAGATATTTGCGCGGGCGGCGGCGGATGCGCTATGCTGCCGCCGCTGGCACTCGGCTGCCCCGAGTGCCGAAAGTTCACCAGCAGCAACCTGTCACCAGTGGAGGTCGAGTCGATGAACCTGAAACCGCTTGGCGACCGGCTGATCGTCGAGCCGATCGAGGAGGAGCAGACGACCGCCGCCGGCATCGTCCTCCCCGACACGGCGCTCGAGCGGCCGCAGCGCGGCAACGTCGTCGCCGCGGGGCCCGGCGAGCGGAGCCGCGAGACCGGGGAGATCATCCCGATGGAGGTCAAGGAGGGCGACGTCGTCGTCTTCTCCAAGTACGGCGGCACCGAGATCAAGATCGAGGGCACCGACTACCTGATCCTGCGCGAGAGCGACGTGCTCGCGAAGGTCGTCGGCGACCGCGAGCTGGCCGGCGCGAAGGCCTAGAGGGAGGGAGAGGAGATCCATGGCGCACAAGGAGCTCAAGTTCAACGAGGATGCGCGGCGCTCGCTCCAGCGCGGCGTCGACATCCTCGCCGACGCGGTCAAGGTCACCCTTGGCCCGAAGGGGCGGTACGTCGTCCTCGACAAGAAGTTCGGCGCCCCGACGATCACGAACGACGGCGTGACGATCGCCCGCGAGATCGAGGTCGAGGACGTCTTCGAGAACCAGGGCGCGCAGCTCGTGCGCGAGGTGGCGACGGCGACGAACGACGTCGCCGGCGACGGGACGACGACGGCGACCGTCCTCGCCCAGGCGATCGTCCGCGAGGGCCTGAAGAACGTCTCGGCCGGCGCGAACCCGATGGCGCTCAAGCGCGGGATCGAGAAGGCCGTCGACGCCGTGGTCGAGCACCTGAAGTCGCAGTCCCACGAGATCTCGGGCAAGGAGGACATCGCGCGCGTCGCGACGATCTCCTCGCGCGAGCGCGAGATCGGCGACGTGATCGCGGACGCGATCGAGAAGGTCGGCAAGGACGGCGTCGTGAACGTCGAGGAGGGCCAGACGT
>Ga0209810_1001839_pt1 | contig 28838 bp, 20 predicted proteins | sample Coa_R1_7_FD_187159 | JGI IMG/M metagenome (GOLD analysis project Ga0209810, IMG submission 187159) | Surface soil microbial communities from Centralia Pennsylvania, which are recovering from an underground coalmine fire - Coalmine... | ecosystem: Environmental > Terrestrial > Soil > Unclassified... | reverse complement strand
GTCCGCATACATGCGCATGAACGCGGACGGTACCGTGCTCGTGCAAAGCGGAACGCAAGAACTCGGCACCGGCGCGTACACCGTGTTTACGCAACTAACTGCTGAAATACTCGGCATCTCGATCGAACGCGTCACGTTCCAACTGGGCGACACGCGCTTCCCGCGCGCGCCGATCTCCGCGGGATCGCAAACCACGGCTGCGGTCGGCAACGCCGTGTATCTTGCGGCTGTCAAACTGCGCGATCGTTTACGCGATCGCCGCGATTCGGGCCCAATCGAAGTACACGCAAATGCCGAACCGGCGGACAGCGAGGAAGACTACTCGACGCATGCGTACGGCGCACAGTTCGCGCAAGTCGAAGTCGATCCCGATTTTGGCGAAGTACGGCTCGTCAAACACACGGGCGTCTTCGGGTGCGGCCGCGTCTTGAACGCAAAGACGGCGCGCAGCCAACTCATCGGCGGCATCACTTGGGGCATCGGCATGGCGTTGATGGAATCGACGATCAGCGATGCGCGTATCGGCCGCGTAATGAGCGCGAATCTGGTCGACTATCACGTGCCGGTCAACGCCGACGTGCCGGAAATCGACGTCGTGCTGCTCGAGGAAGTCGACAAGCACGTTAATCCGATCGGAGTAAAAGGCATCGGCGAGATCGGGATCACGGGCGTAGCAGCCGCGATCGCCAACGCTGTCTATCACGCCACAGGCAAACGCGTCCGCGATTTACCCATCACGCCGGAGCGCTTGCTCGATATATCTTAGTGCGCCTTCTTTAGCCCTAGAACGGAAACCACGAGCGAAGCGGTCGAGAAAAATAAGGTAACGCAAAGCGACGCGACGGATAAACGCGTGTCAAACGCCAACGGCTTTGTAACTTGAAGCGTACTTATAGGGCCGTCGCGGTTTGAGGTCGCTTTTTGCTTTCCGCGCATCGTCGTTACGACGAAGCTCGACACAATAATCTGCTTCCCTTCGCTCATCGGCCTGGCGTACCACGTCCAACGCCAGTCAAGACGAGGGCGTTCTTGCACCGCTCCGCCTCTGGGACTGTTCGTAAATTGAATGCCCAGGCTCGTCAGCTGCGGCTTCACGGAAAGAATCTCTTTAGAAACCGCGAGCGGTGTTTTCGCTTTCGGTAAAGAAAGCGAGAGCACCACGGGAAACGATTCGTTGAGGTCGACCCGCTGCGGTAGGTCCAGGCGACTCTCTCCCGGCACTCCAAGAATTGTCCACCGATGAACGGCGCGTTGAACACCGGGAGGCTGTCTAGGCGCCCTAGCGCTAAGAGTGATCTCTGCTAGCGCGACAAGAAAGCCCACAATAAGTAAAACCATCGCAGTAATTGCGATCAGCCGCCAGTTGTGGCGTATGCTGACCACGTTGCCGCCTGCAATAGCCGGCGACGGCACAACGAGTTGCCGTGTAGCAGCGAACAACAGCAGCACCGACGCGGTAGCGATGAGGGCCTCGAAACTCTGAAGGGTCATCTGATCCGTCCCTCCCGCTACTGGGATGTTGTTTCTAAGGCTGAGCACTTCGTCATTCCAAGACGCCGGTGCCTCAAGCTGATCGATGCTTCACCCATACGCTGCCCACGCCGGCACGCGTCGCTGATTCTCCAGGTGCCAAATTAGCGAATTCGCGTAGGTCAGGATACAGTTCAAACATATGTTTAGGGTGAATCAGCACGGCTTTCTCAGCGCTTGCATGCTCATTTCCGCCGCAAAGAAATTGCCAGTCGCCATTGGTATCGTGACCGATAAATAATATTGGCGCGTTTCGTTCCCACACATTCTTACACGTGAAGCCGCGGCCGGCAGGATCTCGATTCATAGCCGGTCAGGCTCGCACATGGTCGCGCGTAAGTGCACCCACGATGAGTTTTGCCGCCGCGGGGCAACCCCGCACGAAGCCGAAGAACGGGCCAAAGTCGCGTACGGCCAAGAAACCCGCAAAGAATAGACCCGGAACGCTCGATTGAAAATTATCATTCAGCACCGGCGAGCCGCCGGCGATCGCCAAATTGTCCAGAACGCCGTGCAGATACGGAATCTTTCTCGCATCGGCCGCGTACCCAGTGGCGAGCAGGACGTGATCGATAAGTAATTGCTCGCCGTTTGATAACGTAACGTGAATTTCTCCGCTCGGCAGCTCGTGACAAGTGGTGACTTCGGTGTGTGGCCAGCAATGGATCGTTGGCGCTGCTAACCGCGGCGTAAGCCATGGTTCAAGTTTGAGCCGACCCTCGGCCCAAAAGCGCTGCGAAACGGCATCACGTTCGGCCGGCGGCAACTGACGATACCAGCCTGGGATGTTGATCGTGTGATCGATATACTGATCGACGAAAGACCAATCGCTCGCGGTGAACGCCGGGGTGTCATGCCGGTACGTAAGGTGCACTGCCGCGGCGCCCGTCTCGTTCAGCAAGGCTGCCCATTCAAAAGCGCTCTGTCGTCCGCCCACGATCAAACACCGCGCACCGCGCAATCGCTCGAATTGCACGAGCTTACACGTGTGAGCGTACCGCTCGGGCGGCAAACAACGCTCGACCCAGTCAGGCAACGACCCGAAGCGCGCCACCCCCGGCGTTGCGACGATCGCGTCCGCTGCGATCTGCTCGCCGTTCTCTAGCAGCAGCTCGAAACGGCCGTTGTCGCGCCTGACGTCTCGCACAAACTCACGGCGCATGCGCAGGCCTGCAGCGGCGCCGAACCACGTTGCGTATTCAATGAAAAGGTTGACGGGGACCGGAGTGACGTCCACCGGGTCGAGCCCGCGCTCTACGAGGTAGGCGTTCAAGCTGAACACGCCGTCCGCGTCGAGATGCCACTCGTGGCTCGAGCGCAAGAGCATGCCCTCGGGCATGTTTCGCCGCCAGAACTCCATCGGTTCGCCCAACACAAGCGCATCGATGCCGGCATTTTTGGCATGCGCCGCAATCGAGAGCCCGTAGGGCCCGGCTCCGATGACGGCCAGGGGCGTGTGGGTCATCGAATTTCCCATGGCGACAAGCTTACTGTGTAACGCGCACGCTGGCAAACGCCGCGCGCCCAAATTGCTCCGGTGCATTCAAGAGATAAGCACTCGCGCCGGGCCACAAATATTCTCCCGGCGTTACCGTACGAGCGAGATAGTGCAGCTCGTACACGCCGGCATCTAAATGCTGTGCGAACGCGACGACGCGATCGCTGTAAATCTGTTGGTAATCGATTTGCCACGCATCCGCGAGCGGCTGATAATACGCCGCCGTCGTTTGAAACGTCGTGTCGAGCGCTTCGAACCCGGCCGGAAGCGGGTCGCTGATCGTTACGCGGTCCACCGGATGATCCGCGATGATCTGCACGCCGACATCGTACACATTGCCGGGCGCAAAAGAAAGCGGCTGTGCAGGCGGCGCGATATCCATGTTCGCAACAAGCGACTGCGCGTTGGCGAGCCGTACCTGTCGAATCACGCGCAAACCGGCGAGGCGTCCGGGAGATCGTGCGCCGAGTGCGTACGTGTAAGTGACGTTGTACTGCAGCGTTCCGCTACCGTCTTTTCGCAGCGCGACCGTATGGGCGCCTTTAGCAAGATCCCGGAATGCAAATGTTTGTGGTGTTTGTGCTCTTCCGCTGAAGCGTGCCTTTCCGGCGGCTTTGCCGTCGACAAGTACGGTCGCCGTAAAATTGGTGGCGCCCCTCTGAGCGGACGCGTACGCGACCGCAGCTTCCAGTGCCGCTGCGGTATCGCCGGTGCTGGGCCAGCCGCAGCGGCAACTTTGCGCAACCAGCGCTTCAAATGCACGGTCGATGCTTTCTTCGGGTGCGTGCCGCAAGAGCACAAGCTGCAGATAGCGCGCCTGCGCTTCGACAAGCGTTCCCGACCATGCATTCTCCGGCTGCACGTTTGCATAACGCCCCGTTACGTACACGTCACGGCTAAGCTCGTCCGAAAGCGTGCGCGCTTGCGGTCCCCATCCTGGCGTCTGCTGTAGATAGATTGCCAGCGCGATGCGTTCGGCTAATCCGAGGCGCGCGCGCCGATCGAAGATCGACTGCAGAAAATCCGTCCGCCGATCGCCGGTTGCCGCGAGCGCTTGCAACAGCGCGAGTCGCAGCGAGGCTTTGCACTCCGGAGAGCTACACCACTTCGCCGCACCGCTCGGATCCGCAAGTGCGCGCACCAGATACGGTTTTGCCTTGCCGACAGTAGCGGCAGGCACCGCAATGCCGCCGCGCCGCGCATATGCCAACGCTCGCACGGCGTCGGCGCTGCCAAACGGGTCCGATGCCCTCTCACCCGGCCAGAACGCAAAGCCGCCATCGATGCGCTGGAGCGTCTGCAATTGCTGCACCGCGTCGGCTGCTGCACTATGCGGATTGCCGGCTAATGCGCCGCTCTTTAGTATCGACTGAAGAACAAGCAGCGACGTCGCAATGCTCAGGCGCGCGGCCGTTGGCGACAAAAGCGCAAGCCGCCGGTCGTCACTCAGCGCCCGCTGCGCAGCGGGCACAACTTCGGGCACCAGCGATCCCGCAATTTGTACGCGCACGGTTCCCGTCTCGCCGACATTGAGTGGAATTTGCGTCCTGGTTCGCGTCGCGCCGGCATCGATCGTCGATTCCGTTACGTCGGCCTGTCGAATCGGCAGTGGAACGCGGAATGCGTCGTTCGCGCCGCCGGCGATCGACGTGCGCATCTCCAGCGTCGACCGTGCCGGCGATGAAACGATAATAGGAAAACGCCACGCATTTGGTCCTGGGCCGAAGCTCTGCTGCGCCGAGGTGCTTGCCGAACCTGCGGGCGAGGCAAAGGTCAAGGCGCCGCTAAGCAGCGCCTCCGTTTTTGCGTCGACTGTGCCGCGCGTCGCATTCATCAGCAGCAAACCGCCGTCGAAGCGATCTCCCGGACGCGCGAACTCCGGAAGCATCGGGTCCGTGACCAGCGGCTTTGTGGTAATGAACGTGGCGTCGCCGCTCGCGAAACGCGGACGCGCTTCCGCCGTTGCGGCCACGGCCATCACACGCCATGTCGTAAGATTGTCGGGCACGGTGAATGCAACGTCCGCGTTTCCTCGGGCATCGGTTTCAACCGAACCGTTGAAGTACGCCAGGGGTACGAATTGCGTTCGCACGCGCGTTCCCGCGGCGCCCGCTAAAAATCCGCCGCCGTAGCCCCAACCTTTTCCAGCGGTGTTTGAAGGTTGTGTCAGCGTCACATTGGGGCGATTGTCGGCAAATCGCGTTGCGATCGGTTGCGTTTGAAATACCGTCTTGACCAAATCAGGCGGCCGGTATCCGCTCAAACGCAAAATCGCATCGTTCGCGACGATGACCGTGAATTGCCCTTGCACGGGTTTCCCGCGCGCATCGCGAAGCTGCATGCGAATGCGCTGCCGGTTGCGCGGCTCCAATCGCGCAAGGTTCGGCTTGATATCGACTTTGAGATATCGCGACGTAAGGTCCAGTTGCAGCGGCACCATGCCGATGCGTACGAGGCTATCCAAGCCTTGCACGTTCGATTGTGAAATCGGCGCTCCACGCCGCACCAGCACACCCTCGATCGCCGCATTGGGGAACATGGCCGCGCCAATCGGTATTCGCACCTTCGGCGCCGTTCCGTTGACGCGCACGAGCGTTTTGTAGAGCACGCGGTCACGCACAACGGAAAGATACAGGTCCGCTTTATCATACGGCGACGCAACCGCAACGGTCGCCGTTTGCCCGCTGCTATACGTATCGCGATCCAGCCGTAATTGTAGCTGCGATGGGTTGGACTGTCCCCAAACCGCTTGTCCGGGTCCTGTAATCCACACTTGCGTGTCGGTTGCGGTTGCATCCGTCGATGCGCCGGCAACATTTGCACGAATGCGGTAACTGCCCGGCTCCTTTGCGACGAGTTTTACGGTTTGCGCGGCAGGACCGCTCGTGACGTCAGCCCGATCGACCGTCGAATAACGGACCTGATTGCGCGCAGCCTCCGCGCCTTCGACGATCTGCGTGACGCCGCTATACTCCATCTTCTGCAGCTCGACGTGCACCGCCGTCCCGCTTTGGACTTTGCCCTGCGGATCGGTAACGACAACAGCGGCGGCGATCGGTGAGTTCACGGTACCGACGAAATCGCTGCGCAAGCCGATGAGCGTCGCGCTCGGAAGCGCCGTAAACGATTGCGTCGCGCTGCTCGCCAAATGCGAGACGTCGCTTACCTCGAGGTCAACGCGGTACGTCATTGCAAACGGCAAATCGCGTGCAACGGTAACTTGCGCTCCGCCTTTGCCGCTCGCATCGAGTGTGACCGCCTGAGTAGCCACATCGCTCGAAACGTTGGGCTGTTCTTCAGGCCAGAACCACTGCCTTCCGAAAGTAAAATCTTCCCAACCTTTGGGTGCGACGCTGCTCTGCTCGCGCGTCACATGAAGCGTCGCACTCGCACCGCTCATCGGCGCACCAAACAAATATTGCGCATTTCCGGCGGCTTGGACGATCTCACCCGCGGCTGCATACTGCTTGTCCAATTTCAAATCGACGCTAAAATTGGGCGGCCTGAACTCCGCCACGCGAAAGCTGCCGGTTATTTGCGCACCGTCGGGACTGGTTGCAACAAGCGTGTAATAGCCGAGCGGCTGGGTCTTAGCAAAGTCTATTGGAAACGAAAACGTCGCATACTTGTTCGTCCTCTGCGAGGGCAGCTTCGTCGAATGGCCGTCCGGATCGCGCAGCGTCAACGCGTACCGTGCACTGCGATCGGCGTGCAGAATTCCGTTCTGCAGCACGTAACAGACGGCCGTAAACCATCCCCGCTCTCCCGGCTGGTACAGGTCGCGGTCCGAGTACACGACGCCGCGCGATATCGGCTGTCCCGACGACCACGTCGCATCAAAATACGTCGAGGAGTATTCGTACACGCCGCTCCAGTCGTACGTGTCCACATACGCCCAGTCGGCGCCGTTACGCGCCACGACCACAAGCGCAGGCGCTTCATTTGCAGGCCGGTTGCCGGCATAACAACTCTGCAGGCTCGGGCCCGCGATGCTCAGCGTGCCGTTTGCCTGCGTTTTACCGCCGGCACATAGACGAGCCGGCGCGCTCGATTGATAGCCTTTGGGAACGTAGACGTCTACCGCCGCATTCGCCAGCGGCGCACCATCGCTCAGGCGTTGTACCGCGATCGTTCCCCCCTGCGGAAACCACTGCGCGAAGACCCCGAGATTCGTGAGCTGCACCGTGCCCGTAAACGCGTTTGAATTTGCCGGCGGCGCGAGCGCGCCATACGCCAGCATACCGGCCGGCCCGCCCAGTTTGTCGCGTAGCGCCACGGTGATGCTGCTTTCGCGATCGTGCACCGCACCCGCAATCAGATACCGCGTCCAGGAGCGCGCAGGCGGCAAAAGATCTTGCGGGTTATTGTATCCGAGATTTGCAATGTCCAGCGGCGTGAGCACGCGGTACGCGGCCCGGTACGCATTTCCCGGCAAATTGACGGCCGCGTACTGCAGCAGCAAATTTTGCGACGCAACGAACGTGTTCGCACCGCCCGGCGCCCAAAAGTACGGTGAGAGGCTGCCCGTACCATACGGCACTTGCAACGGCGCTCCAAGCCGCTGACCGAAAACGTCTTGCATCCCGGCGTCAACTTTAAACGTATACGTTCTGCGCGGATCGAGCGCATAAGGATTGACGTAGAGCGTATTGCCCGTATCGGATAGCGAATAGAGCGCACGGGCGGGACTCGGGCTGGGCTCGACGGTAATATGTCGAGCATACGTTTTCGGATCGAGCGCGTTGTTGAAAACCAGTGCCGGATCGCCGGCCGCAAACCGCGAGCTTCCCTGACTCATTTGCGGATCGGCGGACGGCCGAACCGTTGCCAATACGAGCGGTGAATACGTAGACATGCCAAGCTCGAGTGCTTGCGCGCTGGCCACATTGCCGCGCGCGGGCAATACGCCGGCATCAATGCGCAAACGATAGCGCGTCGCCTTTTGCAGATCGTTCTGAGGCGAAACCGTATAAAGCCATTGCTGCGGAGCGTATGAAGGCTGTGGTTGCGGCGTAATGGTAACGGCAACGCTTGTTCCGTCGCCGGCCTCAAAACGCGCATGCTGCGCGAGACTGCTGACGTCGACGTCCGCATTAGCCTGAACGCGTACCGCAGGGCGCAAACCTACGCTTGACCCGGGCGTTTGGTAATCGCTGGGCAGCGAGATCTTCAGCGGCATCGTCTCGAAGGTCCAGCTTAAGTTGCGATCGAGCGCGTGGTTTTGAAGATCTTTCAATCCCGGCGTTAGCGTAACCCGAACGCGAGTAGAGGCCGGTAATGCGCTATTGGATTGAAAGCCGATCATCCGCGGCGTTAGAACGACGAACGCGCCGCCGATCGCCGGTTCGATCTCAAAATGAGAGAGCACCGCGCGTTCTTGGGGCGAACCGAGCTCTCCAACCGGGAGCACCGGCGCGGCAAATATCACGCGAATTTGCGACGTGGTTTTGGCCTGCCCGACCGGTGAAATCTGTGCGATCCAGGCCGGTACCGAAGGCGCAGGTAAAGGCGCGACGCTCGCCAGCGGCGGTGGCTGCGAAGCCGGCTTACCGCACCCGGCAATAGCGGCGAATGCGCTAATTGCCGCGAGTCCGAAACGGACGCGCATGTGCCGGACATTCAACGCCGAATTTGCGATTCATGCGCCTGCGGCGGTGGGTCTTTCCGACCGGTATTGTGCTCGCAATACTGCTGCTGCCGCGCGCTTTCGCCGTTTCGCCCGCGCAGCTGCAGCCGCTGAATTCGGCCGTTACCTTTGAAGATCGCTCCGGCATCCCGCTCGGTACCATTCTTAGCGCGAGCGGCGAACGCGCCGCAGCCGTCCCGTTGAACCGCGTATCGCCGGCTTTTCAACACGCGATCGTCGCCGCCGAGGACGGGCGATTCTACCGCCACGGCGGTATCGACGCTCTCGCGCTGCTGCGCGCCGCTTGGGATGCCGCGCGGTGCCTTTGCAACGCCGGCGGCGCCTCGACCATCGCCATGCAAGCCGCGCGCATGCGCTTTGAGCTGCCCGGCGGCGTGCGTGGCAAGGCGCTGCAGATGTGGGACGCCGAGCGGATTGCGGCCGGCTCGGATAGAGCCTGGATTCTGCAATACTACGTCAATCGGGTCGCCATGGGTGGAAACGTGTACGGCGTTGAGGCAGCGGCGCGCACGTATTTCGGGATTCCGGCGAGCGACCTGGACTTGGCGCAGGCCGCATTACTTGCAGGCATTCCCAACGATCCGGTTGGTTTGGATCCGCGCACGCATTGGAACGCCGCGCGTGAACGTCAACGCTATGTGTTACATCGCATGGTGGACAGCGGCGTCATCACGCGAACGCAAGCGCAAATTGCCGCACGCGAAAACATTCACGTGCTCGCGCATCCCGAAGATTTGCCTGCCGCGCAGCAACTCTTGTTTCGCCTGGCTTCTTTTTCAGCTTCAAACAGAGTTCGCACCACGATCGACCTTCCGCTGCAGCGTTACGTACAAGCGCAAGCGCAAGACGTCGTTGAGGCGCTGGCCGACCGTAACGTCACGCAAGCGTCGGTGCTTGTGATCGATAACCGCACGGGTGACGTTCTCGCATACTTGGGATCGCTCGACTATTTCGACGATGCATATCAGGGACAAAACGACGGCGTTCGCGCATTACGGCAACCGGGCTCGACGCTCAAACCGTTCCTTTACGAATACGCCTTAGAGCGCGGCGCGATTCATCCGGACACAGTGCTTGCCGACGTGCCGACTTCGTACGCAATTCCCGGCGGTGAGGCGTACAGTCCCGAAGACTACAGCAGAAACTTTGCCGGCCCGGTTTCCGTACGAACCGCGCTTGCGAACTCGCTGAACGTTCCCGCAGTACGCGTGCTTTCAAGCGTCGGCGTTCCGGCGTTTTTAGATCGTCTGCGAGAACTCGGGTTTACGCGGCTGCGGCGTTCTCCCGATTACTACGGCCTCGGTCTTACGCTCGGAGCAGGCGAGGTTACCCTTTGGGATCTGGCGCGCGCGTACGTCACGCTTGCGCGCGGCGGTAATGCCATAGCGCTGCGCACCGATCTCTCCGCTGCGCCCGATTCCGGTTCGCAAATTATGGATCGAAGCACCGCGCAGCTCATTACGGACATGCTTGCCGATCGCTATGCGCGAGCGCGTACGTTCGGCATCGGGTCGGTGATCGATATGCCGTTTCCGGCCGCCGTAAAAACCGGCACGTCATCCGGATACCGCGACACATGGACGGTCGGCTATACGCCGGAGTACACCGTTGCCGTGTGGGCCGGCAACTTTAACGGATCGCCGATGCAGCGGATTGCAGGCGTCACCGGCGCGGGTCCTTTGTGGAATCGCATCATGCTGCATCTCTACGAACACCGCGATCCGCCGCGATTCGATGCACCGCCACGCGCGTTACTGCTTGCATCGCAGCGCAAGCCGCAGCCTAACGCTGTGCAATCGGCGGCATTCGATGAATGGCGCGCACAGCAAGCCGACACTACCGGAACGCTGCGCATTCTATTCCCGCACGACGGCGACGTCTTTGAAGACAACCTTCCGCACAACGATCCGCGCCGGTCGCAGCAGCAGATCGCGTTCCGCATTAGCCGCCCGGCAGGCTCAGCTGTCAGGTGGTCGTTGAACGGCGTGCTGCTGGAGCGCTCATCCGGCGACACGTACTATTGGAACGTTCGGCCGGGAAGCTGGGCGTTATCCGTTGCAACGAAAGGCGCGCATCAGGCCGTTCGCTTCAGCGTAATTCGCGGCGGCCTGCAGATCCATAGAGGATTTGTTACAAGGTCGTCCTCGAGCTCGACGCGCTAACTCCGCCGGTTTAACGGCCGAAAATACCCGTATGAATAAGCGCGCTTTGGGTGTTGCCGTCTTCGCCTTGCTGCTACCGTGCTCGGGAACGGCACATGCCGCGACCGGAACGGAATTGATTAACGCGGCGCAATCCTTCGTGCAAACCGGGCTTTCCAACGCCGCTGCGGGTTTCGCGCCCTTGCGCGGCGCCGCTATTAAGGAAAGTCCGGGCGAGCATTATCAGGTCCAGCCGTCGTTCGGGCAGTTTCTGCCGGATTGCCACATTTCGGGTTACCAGCCTCCGCAAGTGCGGCTCGCGGAATGGGTTTTTTCATGCAGCTCGCCGGGCCTGGGTGCGGATCCGAAGGTGCTGCGCAGCCTCATCTATCAGGGCGTCGTGCGCGCGTTGCCCGCGTGTTTCACTCGCACGCTCGATCCCGCGATGCTGAGGGATGAACTCTTTCGGTGGGACTGTTATTCGCCCGATCACTCCATCTCCGTTGACGTAAGCAGCTCTCCAACCAGCAACGGCGATCCGTCGTTTCTTTTGGAAGTCTACGAGTATATTGGTGCGCCTCCGCCGCCGCCGATGCCCGCACCGTCACCCACGCCGGTGGTGCTCCAGCTTCTGAAACCACAAGGAGCGCTGACGATGGCCGGCGTTGAAGTGCCTTACAACGATTATGCAACGTTGAGCTTTGCGGTACAGACCGCAATCAGCGGCGGCGCCAATCCGATCGTGCCCCGGGTCGTGGAGAGCATCAAAGGCGGCAACGAAATGCCCGCATTCGATTGGGCGTGGCACTACGCAGGCAAACAGACACAAGCCGGCGTTCAGACGATCGCGGTTTGGATTTGCGGCAACCTCAGCCCCGTGGAAAAAACCTCGGCCTTGAAACAGGCGACACTGCTCGGGCTGCTCGATTCCGGACAGGGCGGTGCAGTGCTTCAGAAAGCCTACGCTGCGGCGCGCGATGCCGATACCGCTCTGGGAAGCCAAGCGCCGGACCCATTTCTAAATCGGCGCAAACTCATTTATGCGATGGCGCCGTTTTTTCAGTAACGCGCGGGAGCCAGCTCAGGCGGATGACCGGGAAATGGCAAGCGATGAAACATTGAAATAACAATCCCGGTACGGTGCTCAAAGAGTAAGCAGGAAAGGGCCGGTACGAAATGCGCCGCCTCGCGTGGGTGTCTTGGACTCTAGCGTTCATCGTTTTGCTTTCAGCGTCGGCGGCCGCTCAGCAGGCGTTCACTATTGCAGTATTTCAGTCGCACGACGAACCGTCGTTGAACGGAACAATCGATGAGTCGTGGAGCAAGGCGATTCAGGTTCCGGTTCTTTTCGATTTTACGTATCAGCGCAGCGGTGAGCCGACGACAGCGTATATCCAGCAAGATCCGCATGGGCTCGATATAGCTTTTGCCGTCACGCAGCGTGAGCCGCTGACGGCCACGGCGGAGGCAAACGGCGCGGGCGTGCTCAACGACGACAACGTCACGGTCGTACTCTGGCCGCAAGGCTCCGGCGGATTCGCATACACGTTCTCCTCGAACGCGCTCGGCGCGCGCTATCAAACTTCGACCGAGAACACCGCGTATAGTCCGGAGTGGATCGCTGCGGCGAAGCGCACGCCGCAGGGCTATACCGTGACGATGCATATTCCGTTCGCCATCGTGCGCAGCGGCGGTTCGAAATCCTGGAAAGTGCAGTTCGAACGCGTCACCATCGCCAGTAACAGCGTGCAGGTTTGGGAGCATGCGCAAGGACAGCGTAACGCGGGCGACGTCGCGCACGCGGGAACGCTCGACGGGATCGCTGCAGCGCCGGGCGTTGCTTCGCGCCCGAAACCGCGCGTGCAAATTTACGCGCTCGGCGAGGGCACCACGCCGGCATTCGGGGGCAGCACCTCGCGTATCGGCGCGGATGTCGCGCTCCCGGTCACGGCAACGTCGTCGCTGCTTGCCAGCTTTCATCCCGATTATTCGAACTTGGAAATCGATCAGCAAACGATTGCGCCGACCGCATATGCACGGCGCTATTCGGAAGTCCGGCCGTTTTTTACGCAAGGCGCGAGCAACTTCAACAGTACGTTTTCGTGCACGAACTGCCCGACGACGCTGTATACGCCGGCAATCCCGGCTTTTCGAGAAGGCTATGCGTACGAAGGCACCGCAGGCCGCTTCAATTTCGGAGCATTCGACGCAATCGGAACGGATCGAAGCGATACCGCTCAAGTCGGCACGTATACCATTAATGACGCAAAGCAGATTTTGAGTTTTAGCGCGCAGCGCGTCGCCGTGGATACGCCGGACGTGCATGACGATACCTCGACGCTCTACACGGGATACGAAAATCAGCACTCGCATTTGTTCGTTGCGGCAAATTACGGCGTGGACCGGGGAACGAACGTCACAAGTTACAATGACGCCGGCTACTACGAGTACGACGCTGGATTCGTAAACCAAACGACGACGTTCGTCGCCTCACTCCAGAAAGTTGGAGCCTACTTCAACCCGGTCGACGGGTACGTCCAGCAACCCGACGTCAACGGCTACTTCCTCGTATATAACAAGACGTTGAACTTCTCTACGACGGCGCTGCTGCACGACATCTCGCTGAGTTCGTACTACGGGCGCTATCACAACCGCTTCGGCGAAACGAATCAAACAGAGGGCGGAGGGCAGGTGAACTTCGATTTTCGCAACCTGATGACGGTTCACGTCTACGCCGGTGCTTCCGGCGTCGAGCCGATCTATGAGGATTTGCCATACCTACCGTTTCCGACGCAGTACGAACTGCTGCCGTTCAATTCCAACGGGTTCTTTGTCGGCTACAAAACGCAAACATCGACGCCTTCGGGAATTCAGTACAGCGGCGGCACGTATTTCCATGGGCATTTGACGTCGTGGTCGTACACGACGACGATTCCGTTACGCCGCGCACTCCATTTGAGCTTAGAAGCCGACAGTAATCTGTACATACCGAACGCGGCGTGGGAACCGGCCTGGCAAAAAGCATTTGGGCTCGAGCCGACGGCATCACAATGGCTCGAGCGCGCGAGCGTGGATTGGCAGTTTAACCGTTACGCATCGTTGGATTTCGGCGTGCGGCGAATCATCGGCCGGAACATTCCGAACGCATACCAGTTTCCCGATCTTCCTGCGCCCGCGTACGGCCTGCCGTGCTCGAATAGTTCCCAGTGCTATGCGCCATTCGACTATGTCGATACGGGCAACGCAAGCTTTGCATTCCATTTCCTTGCTGCGCACAACGAGTTTTATTTGGTCTACGGGAATCCAAATAGTCTTTCGACGTATCCGGCATTGTTCGTGAAGTGGATCCGCTACATCGGTGCGGAAAAAGGAACGTAGTCACCTACGCAACAGCAGCCGGACCCGTATTAAGAATGGATTTTCCCGAGGGATTGGAGCTCCTTTTGGAGCGAGCTGTAGCGTTTCTTCGCGAAATCCTTTAAACGCGGATCGCTTCCGTTGTGCATTTCCGTTTGATCGTTGCCTTGCGCGAGCTGGTCGTCCGTGCTGAGGTCTTGAACGAATTCGCGATCGAACGCCTTACCGTGCAGTCCAGTCAGCTCGGAGTAATGATAATTAAACCGCACGCTGGGGCTGGTCGGCACCGCTACACCATTTGCTTTGGCGAGGGACGTGAGTTGTCGATTGCCGGCAGTAGCCTGGGTTGCAATCGTTTTGGCTAGACTCTTCACCCGCGACGAATCACTGTTTTTTTGCGCAAGCGAGGCGAGAGCATATCGTCCGAGTTGCGATTGAATTGCTGAGGTGAGGTAGGTTGTGTCGTCATTGGAGAGAGCAGCCTGTGCGAGCAGAGGAAGCGCCGCCAACAGCAGCATGGTAAAAACGAACTTCATAACGTCCGTATACCCGGAATGGTATGATGTGGTATGCGCAGACGGCAATTTTTGATTGCAATACTGCTCGTCTTAGCCGCGTCCTGCACGAGAGCCGGGGGATCGGGGTGGGGAACGAGACACGAGCTGCGAATCGGCATGGTCAGCGACCCGGACTCGCTCAATCCCCTTTTTAGCTTCGTCCAGCGCCAGATCGATCTCGGGCAACTCTACTGCGAACCGCTCGTGACGCTTGACGGCGCCAACCGGATCGTGCCGCTGCTGGTTACGCGGATACCGTCACAGCGCGACGGCGGAATTTCGCGCGACGGTAAAACGATTACATACCACCTGCGGCATAGTGTGCGCTTCGCCGACGGCGTCGAACTCACGTCGAAGGACGTGGCATTTACCTATCACGCGATATTGGACCCGCGCAATCCGGTCGTCGATAACACCGCGTACCGCACAATCGCCTCGCTCGACACGCCGGATGCGTACACGGTGCGCGTTCGGTTGCGCCATCCGTGGGCTGCGGCTATCGGCGAGCTTTTTGCGTCCTCCGATTTTGCATTCGGCATTCTTCCGGCGCACGCGTTCCATAGCACGGACGTTTCACGCGCCGATTGGAATTCGCACCCGTTCGGCAGCGGGCCGTTCCGGGTCGCCCGCTGGGCGCGCGGCGATGAAATCGATCTGGTTCCGAATCCCTACGCATGGCGTAAACCGCGGTTGCGGCGGGTCACTTTCAAGATTGTGGCCGATAGTGAGGCGCTCTTTCACGTCTTTCGCGCACACGACGTCGACGTCGCCAATTTGACGATCTTACAAGTTCCGATTGCGCGAGCATTGCACGACATTACGCTCGTACCCGTCTTACGTAACGGTTTCGATTACCTGACGTTTCAAACGGCGAAGCCGCCGGCCGGCGATGTGCGCCTTCGCCGTGCAATCGTCGAGGCAATAGACCGTTCGGATTTGCTTCGCACGACGTATCTCGGGCTGCGGCCAATCGCCAATACGGAGATCCCGAGCGTACTTTGGGCTAACGATCCATCGGTTCAGCCATTACCGTACGATCCGAAGCAAGCGAAGCGCGATTTGGATGCCGACGGCTGGCGAATAAACGGCAACTCACGCTTTCGCAACGGTGTCCGGCTTGCCGTCGAACTGGTCTCCGACACGCGAGACTACAATCGGCGTATCGACACGGCCGTGCAGCGCGATCTCGCACAAGTCGGAATCGATGTGTCGATCCGGGTGTATAACAATTCGATCATGTACGCTCCGGCCTCCGCGGGCGGCATTCAGTACGGCGGCCGGTTCACGATGTTCGCCGATAATCTCTATGGCGGGTCCGACCCCGAAGAATCCGAGCAGTGGACGTGTGAGCGGCGCGCTCCGAACAGCGCGAACATGGCCCGTTTTTGCGATAGCGCATACGACGCAGCATACGCGGCGCAACAGCTTACCCTCGATCGTCGAAGCCGAATGCGATACTTCAGCATTATGCAGCGGCGTATCCGGGACGAAGCCGTTCTTCTCCCACTCGCCTACGACCGTGAATATGTCGCCATCAATCCCGCGCTCCGTGGCTTTCACCCCAATATGCTATACGACTATTGGAACGCGGAGCAGTGGGACGTCGTTCGTTAGCGGTTGCAGCGCCTCTCCCTATTGTTGCTTGGGAAACGTATTTGGTGCGAGGGCGTCGGCGAGATTTTTAAGCACGTTGCCGGCGGGAAGTCCATATTTCGCATTGCCTTCGCCGTCGTAAGCGTCGGGTGCGTTCGTCACTTCGAGCGAAATCGTGAGCTTCTTCGATGGTAGATACGCGGTCGCTCCCGATGCTCCCGCGAAACCGAGCGATTGCGTAATCCACGGTCCGAGCAGAAACACGCCCAAACCGTAGCTGAATGGGCGCGTCTGCGGGCGGCACGCCAACGCACAACCCTTGACCGGACGGCTAAAGCCGATCAGATGCGGAACGATTTGCGCTTGCGACGAGCTGCGCGAGAGTAACTTCCCCGTCGCCGCGTCCTCGATGCTTATGCTCAAATCGGTGACGTCGGTGATTTCGACCGCGCCTTCGATCGTCGTCCACGATGGATTCCAGAACGTCGACTCTTCGTAAAACGGCACGCCGGCCTTTACACCGAGCGCCTCACGGCGCTCCGAACTGAAGACGTGCAGCACCGGTTGCGGAATGTACGGCGTCGTGTAGGCGCGTGTATTCTTCAAACCCATCCGATCGAACACGTATTTTTGAATCGCGTCGGCCAGCGGCATGCGAGCGATTTTGGCCAGCACCATCCCGAGGATGACGTAGTTGGTATGGCAGTAGCCCCAGTTGCTTCCCGGCGCAAACATCGGCTTTCCGGCTAACCCGGTGCGGACCAATTCCTCAGGCGTCCATTGGCGGAACGGATTCAAGTACACGCCTTGCATCGTGGCCGGCTGGTACACGTAGTCGGCATAGCCCGAGGTCATGTTGCTGAGGTTCTTGAGAGTAACTTTATCGGCGCCGGGCAGATTTGGGAAGTACGTGGAGAGCTTGGTATCGAGCGTCGTCTTTTTTTGATCGACAAACTCCAGGAGCAGCGTTGACATATACGTGAACGCCAGCGCCCCGTTCCGGAAATGCATGTCGCCCGTCGGCCGCACGCCGGTCATCGACTCGCCGTACGTTCCGGTATAAACCGTTTTCCCGTTCGAGCGCACCTGCACGATAGCGCCTTTCAAAAAGTACGTCTTCATCGCGCGGCTCATCACGGCGTCGACTGCTGCGCGTGTCGGCTCGGCGGCAGCAGCCCTCGGCGCCGCAGCAAAAAGCGGCGTAAGAGCGACAACGACCAATGTGATCCACCGCATACTCAGCCTCCTTATTTATGCGCCGCCAGAATGACGTCGGCAGCCTTCTCTGCGATCGTGTACGTCGCGCCGGCAATAAAAAACCCCGGAATTTTCGGAAACACCGATGCATCTACAACGCGCAGTCCGTCGGCGCCGTGCACGCGGAAGTCGCTGGAGACGACTCCGCCTTCTGTCGGATTGCCGATCGCGCACGTGCACGAGGCATGGTGTCCCCAGGCGTTCTTGCGAATGAACTCGCGCAACTTCTCGTCCGTATCGATATCCGTTCCAGGGATCTCTTCGACGATCGCATGTTCGCCGGCGAGCGTCGCGTTGAGCGCGCGCACGTAGCGCACGCCCTCAACCATCGCCTGCAGATCCTGGTCGCCACCATCGGCGAAATAATTGAACTCGATATCCGGTATGTCGCGCGGATCTTGCGAACGCAGGCGGACGGTACCGGCACGGTTTCGGGTGTGCGCTTTTAACACGACCCATGTCATGCGATCCAAATGCGACAGCATCTCCCGCGCCCAACCGGGATAGTAGCCTTTAAACGGTGCGGCGAGCAGCATGCAAAAAAGATCCGGCGGCCCTTGCGCCACCGACGATTTCTTCACAAGCGACAAGATCGCGCCGTTGCTCGTGTACGCACCGGACGGCGCCGCCGTGTTCCATTCGCGGAATTGCGGATCGCCGGGCGAAAACGTCGCATTGTCGAAAAATTCCCACAGGTGCTGCATGCGGCTCACAACGCCGAGTTCGTAGCGGTCTTGCAGATTGCTGCCGACGCCGTCCAGCGCGACACGCACGTCAATGCCGACACTGCGCAGATGCTCGGCCGGCCCGATCCCCGAGAGCATCAGCAGTTGTGGCGTATTGAACGCACCTCCGGCGAGAATCACTTCGCGCCGCGCTTTCACCGATCGCAAAACGCCGTTCGCCGATCCGGGTTTGCCGGCACGATACTGACCTTCGCCCTGCAGGTACTCCACGCCGACGGCACGCGTTTCGCCGTCAAAAAGCACGCGTGTCGCCAGTGCATTGAGTTGGATTGCCAACCGATCGCGATGCCGCCGCTGCACATCGAGCAGACGTTCTCGCGTGCCGGTGCGCCGATGCTTGCGCGTGCTCAGCGGCGTCGAGCGAAGGCCCACCGAGTCTTCGCAGACCAACCGCCAGTCGTTGGCATCGAGCCCGGCCTCCGCGAGCCACCGTAACTTGCGCAGCTTATCCGGATCCATCGTGAATTCGCGTGCAAGTTCGGTCCATAGCTCGCTCAACGCATCAGCGACGGCGCTCGGGGTAAGATTCGGCAGCTCCACGTTCAGCCAGCCGCCGAATCCGTGGCGCGACGGATTTATACCGAGAACATTTAGGAGGCGCTGAACGGGCCGGTAGCTGCAACGTTCCACACGCATAAAATAGCGGCGCATGTTCTCAGGGCGCCATGATGCATCGCCCGTCAGATCGGCGATGCTTTGCCAATCCTCATTATGCGGCGAGACGAAAATCATCGCATTGTGCACCGTGCATCCGCCAAGCGTGCCCGCACGAGGGTAGAGTACGCGCGGCGCGTCGTCGCCCGCGTAGTGGCGAACAAAGAAGTCCCATTCGACTGCGCTGTTTTCACATTCAAGGGCGTGAAACGCTGGCACCTGATAGTCGTACCGAAGATTGTCGCACGGATCGCCGCCGGCTTCGAGGACGACTACCGATGCGCCGCGCTCCGCGAGCCGCGCGGCGGCGGTGCCGCCCCCCGCTCCCGAGCCCACGACGACGTAATCAAACTCGGCGCCGCTCAAAACGTTTCATCACCCGTCGGCTCATAATGGACAGCGTCGTTCATCTTTTGACGCAACCCCGCCAGTTCGTTGTACATCCGCCAGCGCGCGCGGTTTTGATTTCCGAGCGGGCGATGGTCGGGAATGCAGTGCCACGGGCTGTAGCGCAACACGTTTGCGAACGCAAGCTGCGCTGGTGAGTCGAAACGTTGTTTCGGAATGTGGAGCGTCGCGGCTTTGACGTACGGCGAGAGCCGCAGCGGCCAGCGCACGGCGGCATTCTCAATCGGCATGCGATGCGCATCCGTTTGGAGTTGAATGAGAAAGTCGAAATCGACGTCTTGTTGCAAGAGCGTGGCTTGCATGTTCTCGCGCAGGTAATTGTCGGGCGGACGCAGCGGCACACGCGGTATCCGGCTGCGCGTTTTGAGCGTCGAACGAAAAGAGTACTGCATCGCCTGCCCGGGACCGAGCAGATACGGCGTACAGCTCCAATACTGCGCTTCAATGGGACTGGACTGCGTCTTGTTCCATAAGCCTTGCATCAGCGCATCGAGTACGTGAGGTTGGGTGAAATTAAAAAAATAAAACGATTCGGTGCTGTCGCGAAGCTCGCGCTGCAGCTGCGCGTTGCATACCACGTTGGGCGTGACGAATGTCGGCGTCGTTACCGAAAGAAAGTCTTGCGTGAACTTCTCATCATCGAAAATCTTCGCGCCCGGCACACCCATCAGCTTGACGGTGCAGCTCATGAAACCCACATCGTCGATGTCGGCCGGCCAGTCCGGCCCGGGGCCCGAGAAACGCACCCACGCTTTGTAGACGTGCGGCTCGGCAAATATGCCGCGTTTAATCTTGGCCGGAATGTCGCCTTCAACGATAAACTCCGCGCGCACGATCCCGTGCGTTTTGGTGTTGCCGGCGCGCTGGTAATTGCCCGGCGGCCAGTGCATGCGCATGTACGTGCCCATGTCGATGACGATCGAGTCGAGCGCCTCCGCTTCTCCGGGGAGCTCCTTCTCCTGCGCGAGCTGCAGACCGTCGTTCGATCGCGTCGCATTGATCAGCCATTGCAGTATCGCCGCGCTGGGCTCGCGGAACAGCGCGTCCCATACAGGGCGAAAAAACGGATCGAAGCGGCGCTCGAAGTGCAGCAGCGCCATAAAGATTCCGTGAAAGAATCTCTTGATCGCCAGTCGCGTACCGCCGTCGATGCTCAAAACGTCTTCAAGAACTCAATCAGTGCGCGTTTATCGGCGTCGCTGAGGCCGGGTCCGGGATCCAAACCGATCTCCGACGGCTCGCGAAAGCCGGTTCCGAAGTAGTGTCCGCGGTTTACGACCAGATCGGGGCATTTGCTCAGTTTTAGCAGCCGCGGGTACAGATTCGCAAAAACCTTGCGCGCCTGTTCGTCGGTCGCATTGCGCGGCAGACGCACCAAGTCGACAAGAATGCCCGCGACCAGTGCAGCACGGTTTCGTTCGAAGTCCCGGCGCTGGCTGCCGGCCAGATCTTCCGAAAGCATACGGAGATTCGCAAGCAGTCCTACGGGGGTTCCCTTCGGGATCGGACCGATCGTCAGTTCGGAATATCCGTTCGGAAATGCCTTCGGAAATATCGCGCGAACCGCGCCGATGTTGTTCTGCACCAGATCGGGAAGGTACCCGCGTGAAATCGTCAGGTACGACGGCTGCGTGGTGCGATCGATCACGCCGGGCACTTTTGTTCCGAGAAGCGAATCGTGCGCGCGCCGCTCCGGCCACAGCATCTGCTCGATCGACGCTTGGAACGTCCGCATGCGCGCATCGACCGATGGGCTCTGATCGAACGGGCCGACGCTGTTGTTCAGCAAATACGGCGCAGTCGACCACAGCGCAATAAGCGAGGGCACGCGCGTATACCCGCGTCCGCCGGCCGGCACGTCGTACTGCTGGGGCTGACCCGTATACGGATCGTACCACGTGATGGCGCCGGGCGAGGGCAAATCCTTGTACGATTGAGATGAGAAATTATCCCAAATGTTTCCGGCGATCGCGTTGGTCGCCATGGGACTGCACGCATTGGTGTGCAGTAAGGTCACCGGAACGCGAACGTCGGTGGAGAGATAATTGTCCTCCAGAAACTTGGGGTCCAGCACGATTTGACGCATCTGCGCTTTGAACGCCGGCGTTTGCGTCCAGGCCCAATACCGCTTGAAGCAGTCCATGTACTGGGGACCGGCGCATCCGTTCGGGTCGAGGCCCTGCACCGACTGGGGCAGTTTGCTCGAGTGGCACCGCGCGCAATTCTCTGCAAACACGATCTTTCCGCGCGTTAAGGTTGCTGAGTCTGCGGTAAGGTACTTTGCTCCGCCGGGCGCGTCGCGAAGATGGTCGAGCTGCGCGCTCGCTTTGATCAAGAACAGCGCCTGGTTCAGCGTTTGATTCTCCGTCGCGGCAAAATAGCTCGAATTGGCACGCGCCACTTTGATGGGAATGGGCGATATCGGTTTGCCGCCGACAATCGCATTGAAGTGCCGCAGCCATTCTTCGCTGTCCGTTCCAATGTTGATGTACACGCGATTCAGCGCCCCGAGGACGCCCACGGAATCCGCACCGTCTTTGAGCACGTGCGGCGTTTGCACACGATCCGGAGCTTGAAAGAACGTGGTAAACACGCCGGATTGGACGTAATCGTTGAACTGACGGTTGTCGAGACCGCCGCCCGCGAGCATCTCATGTCCGAAGCGATGCGCATCATCCAGTCGCGGCAGGATGTCGTAAATGGCGTTCATCGTTCGAGGATTGTTGATGTTGTCGGTCGAGACCAGCGAGGTGTCGAGCGTCCCCGGGCGCCACGACTTGAACAGCTGCGTGATGTAATCGCTATCGCGTTCGCGCCACCCGAAGATGCGATCGACCCAGATATACTGCGCACCTACGGTGGAACTGAGATTTGCAAACGCCGGATGATTGGTATCCGCGGGCGGATTGACCGGGCTCGGCCCGATGTGACAAAACCCGCACGACATGCCGACGCGGTACGGTTTGACGAGGTTTTTGTTGTTGTAATACGACGGGTCGGTGTAGTAGCGTTGCGGGTCCCACGCCTTCGCGGCTTTTTCATCGAATGCGGGATTGGGAAAGAGCCGCAGCCCGACAACGCCGCTCGCATAGCCATAATACGAACCAACGGGAATGTTTTTTCCGCGCGCACCGATCGCAACGCCCGGATACTTCTTCTCATTTTCAAACGGATCGGGCGGACAATTTTGTGAGTGCTCGCGCACGTCCAGCCACAACCCGAAGCGCGCGGGATTCGGGGCAGTCGCCTTCGTGAAGCACGGCTCGTTAATCAACCCAAGACGATCCCAACGGTTGTCGCGATTGGTTTTGAGGGTCGGGTACGAGGAAACCGTCTTCAGCAGATCGATGTTGCCGAAAGCAATCGTGCTGAGACGATCCCAGAATCTGTCGTTGCCGCCGGTCCACACGATCCACGTATTTCGGCCCGCGATTTCAGCCGGCGAGAGTTGAACGCCGCCGTCCATGTCGTGAAAATAATCTTCGTCCGCGGCAACGAACGACGCGGCATCGCGGCCCGCCGCCTTCGCTTCATCGAGAACCGCGTTCCCGCCCGGATGTCGTCCCGAGCAACCGGCAACGCATAGCAACGTCACGATCGCGCTGAATAGCACCGTACGTTTGTTCATGACGCGCCCTCCACCCGGACTTGCGTAAAGTAGCGCAACGTTCGAAGACCCGGCAGGAAAAAATAGGCGCCGCCGGTGACCGTAATGAATTGCGGCAGGCCGGTAACGCGCGTGCGGGCAGCGTCCGCGCGATCGACGACGAACGAATCGCTGCAGCCGAGCAGCGGATCGCTCTCGTCATACAGGCCGTTAAACGTTTCGCTCATCATCCATGCGTTTTGCACGAACTCGAACTGCCGCTCGATGTTCGCGCACACGCATGCAAAGCGAAGCCCGCGCGGCGGATCGCCTTCCGGCGCCGCCAACTGCGCATCCTGCGGCGAGAGCTTCGGACCGAACTCACGCCCACGCCGGACGATCCGGTGAAACCGCACCGAAGAAATTAGATCGTCGTGAAACGACGCTTTGCGAAGTCCGAGCATCTGCCACAGGGTCGCAATCGGGCCGCGCGGCGGCGCGGGAAAATCGGCGTTGCGCGGATTCGCGCGCCGGATGTGCGCGCCGAACGGGCAGCGAACGCCGCTCGGATCTCGATCGTAGGTAAAGTCGTTTTGTCCATCGGAGACGACGAGCGGATCGCCGTTCATTTTTCTTCCGACAAAGGCGGACGCGAGCCGTTCTTCTTTCGCGAATCGCCAAAACGCGCGAACGTCTTGGCGCAGATCCCGCATTACCAAATACGTTCCGTTTCGTCCCGCGTCGCGCTTTGCCGTATCGTCTTCCGCCGCTGGAAGGTCGTCGTTCGGGCCGCCTGCATCGAGAAGCGGACGCTCAGTGTAACAGTTGTACTCGTTGCGATAGCCCAGTAAGAATTCGCCAAGCGCAACCGTGTTGCCGTACTGAAGTTTGTCGCCGCGAAGCTCGCGCTGCTGCTCCCAATCGATGGACGGCTGGCTGATGCCGTCGGTAAATCCGAATTCCTCGACGCCGTTCAAATTGGTCGTATCGAGACAGTCGATCTCATCGAACGCCTGCGTCCATGCACCGCTCCGAACATCGGTTTTGATTGCCTCAAGAGCACCGGACGCAGCGAAGAGCGCGACCAGCACGTGCGGCTGGCGGTCGTCATAGCCCCACTGCCACGTCTGCGGCGCGTTCGCGCCGGTATCGCCGAGGCGCCGGGATCGAGCCTCGCTGCCGGCCATCCCGCCAACGAACTCCGGCGAGAATTGCGAAACGACGTTGGTTGGAACGCCAAGTGCGCGCAATCCGTCCGCGGTGAACCCGACCTGCAACGCGGTTGGGGGCGGCGGTTTCGATTCACGCGCACTCGTAATCGCGGCGGATCGCAACCACGTTTTCGCGCTGTCGGCATCTTTGATCTTCACCAGAAGATAGCACGCATCGGGCAGATGCCCGAACGCGTAACGCACCAATCCTTGGACGTCGTCGTAATCGACGCTCATAGCAGCGCCGCCCACGCTCGAGCCGCTTCCGCAGAGAGCGAACGTGCTTCCAAACCGTCGCGAACGCGCGAATTGCGTTCCAGTTGTACGGCGGTCAGGCCGGGCTGTGCGTTGTACCACACCTGCGTTCCAAACTCGTGGCGATGCAGGTAATTTTTGAACTTCTGTTCATCTTTACAACCGTAGCCTAAAAGCCACTGCGTCTTCGGATAACCCACGCCGTTGCTGAACACGAAATTCAGCCCAAAGCCCGCTTTATTGATGAAATCGTCCATGTAGCTTTCCAGGCTGCCGTCGTAATTGCTCATGAAGATCAGCCGGCGTTTACCATCGATCCAAAGCCATCGGGCGAAGTGAATCGTGCGAACGCGGGCCAGCCGGCCGACGGTGTAGATGTGCTGCAGCGTATAGTTGAGCAGCCATAATCCGAATACGCTCACGGTCAGACGCACCAATCCCGGCTTGAGCGAGCCCACGGCGCTAAAGGCATTCGTGACGTCCCGGTCCTCGGTATCGGCGATAGCGGCAACGTGCGCCGGATCCGGCCGCGGACAAAGTTCCGGATCGGACGCTTCTTGCAAACGGATTAGCACCAATAGCGCGGCACCGACAATCACAATGAGCGGCGACAATATCAGGAGCACAACCGGCGGCACGACGGCGCCGAGCGCGTCGCGAACCCACCACGCGAATCTGGTTGGCGCGGCAGGCGTCATGGTAAGACGTGCCGCCGCAATCTCAGAACTGAGAAAATGGCGCAGCATCGCGTGCAGTTGGACAGGCGTGGCGCTGGAAACAGCCGGCGCGTTTGCGTCCAAGTAGTTTTGCATCGCCGCCCAGAGCGCCGCTTCTTCGCGCACCTGAAGCATCGTGCGGCCTTTCCAATTCACATACGCCGCTGCGGCCGTAACGGTACGCTGCTTCATCCATTGCAGCAGGTCCGCGCCGGTTTGAAAGCCTTCGCAGTGCGAAAAGAGCTGTGCGAGTCCGGACCTTGCGCGAGCGGCAAGCTGCTCGAGAAACGCATCGGCACTTTCATCGACGTCACCGAGCAACGCTAAATAGACCGGATACTGCGCGGGTTTCATACGATACACGGCGACGTCGGCGACCGTGTCGTCGACGACCAAACATACGCGCGCAAAATGGAGTTGTTCGAATTCGCCAAAGGGGATGATCGGATTGTGCGGATCGGCATGACCCGGCGATGCGTTCATCGTTTCGAGCAGCGACACAAGACTTTCTTGCACGCCCGCACGCACGGGCGCGAGGACGAAGAATGCTTCTTGCGGCGTCACGAAGCCGGCGAGAAGTCGAGACTGAAGTTAATCAATCGCTTCTTCGCCCAATAGACCACGCCCAAGTATATATCGGGTGCTATCAACCGTATTTCGTCGCGTATCCAGTGTGCGACGAGCGAGGTCTTGGAATAATCCAAAACGATGCAATCTTTTTGATCGAGCCAGCTCGGCGCGACGTACACTTCCGCGACGATGGCATTGAGGCCGAACGGCGTTATGCGATTGGTCAACACGCCGTGCGGACCGTCGAACGTCTTGCCCTTCCACCCGAAGATGTTGACGAGTTCGGCAATATCCTCGCTGTACGGTGTCCCGGGCGCAATGATTGCCGTGCCTTGCGCTTCACCATTGGGTATCGGTCCGGGCGGGCTCGACTTAAAAAGATCGTCGAGTTGCTGCTGACTCATGGACAGCAGTTGCGATTTGCTCAGCGACACAGTCATGGTACCGCCTCGGGAGCTAGAAGACGCTCCTCAAGTGCACAATAGCAGCTTTACCGGACTGCAGCATAAGAGCGGGCGTCTGTTCGGTTATAGCGCAATTCTACCGGAGGGTACCGTAAGCGTCGTGTCCGTGTGGAGTGCAATTTATTTGCCGATTATTACTTCGGTTGATTTGATGATAACCGTGACGCGATCGCCTTTTATCAGTCGAAGCCGGTCGGCGGACGCCTTGGTAATGACTGCTGTTATTTCGGTCGGTTCGATGGTAACGACGATTTCGGACATGACGCCGTCACCGTGTACAGCGGACACAACGCCATTGAGTTGGTTTCGTGCACTGAGTTCCATGCGCGAGTATTCTCATATGACGTCAGGAGGTCCGGCGGCTATCCGAAGGAAGGTGTGCCTGTGAAGCGATACGTTTGTCTTGGACTGCTCTTGCTGTGCGGTTGCGCAGGGCCGCAAGCGGCGAGCTCTCCTCCCGCTAACAACGCTGTTACGCTCGCATGGCAGGATGAATACCTCGGCTTCGGTACCGATGCGTGCGTTTCAGGATGTGTCCGCGGGCCCGCCTATAACACGGCCGTCCCGGTTTCGCAGCCGGGGAATGCGTCGACGTTTTCCGTTACGAGCAGTAACGCGAGCGTTGCGACGGGGACCATCGTCATGACCGGACCATCCGCGCAGAGCGACCCCGCGGTGGAAGTCGTACCGCACAAAGCCGGGACCGCGATTCTTACGGTTTCCGGCATTAACGGTTCGAGCGCGCATCTGCCGGTCAACGTAACGACGATCTCCACAATGACCGTGACGCTGAACGGGTTCCCGACCGCCGCGACGCTCATTTTCACCGTGAGCGCGCCCGCGAGCGACCACTGCCCAAGCTTCGAAGGCGGCTATTCCTTCCAATGGGACGTGGCGGCTGCACCCGCAACGCAAACGGTGTTGCACAACTTCCCCGCAATGGGATCGGGGCCGCTCAGTGGATGTCTTTTTTCCACGGTGACGGTGGACGTGCGCGACGCATCCTATACATCGCTCGCGACCAAAACCGTATCGCTCCCCATCTCGCTCGGGCAAGACAATCCGAGCCGCATCACGATTCCCTGACCGGCCGCGCTCGCACGAGTCACCTTCCCGCGGTTCCCAACGTCGTCTTAGTGTTCATAATCGACCTTGGGAGAACAACCGTGAGCCCCATATTGACTAGCGTTGCTGGATTTACGATACTGCTAAACGCCGCGGCGGCTGCTGCAGATTTTGCAAAAGCCGGCTTCGTGCTTAGGACCTCAGCGGAAGTAGGCGTACCCAAGTCGTGGCTGCCGGTTCTGGGTGCGCTAAAAATGGCGGGCGCACTTGGACTTCTAGTAGGGCTTCTCGGCATTCCGATCATCGGAACTGCGGCAGCGGCGGGCCTCGTAGCATTCTTCGTCGGTGCAATCGCCTTCCACGTACGAGCGCACGTTTTCCATAACGTTGCGTTTCCAGGCTTCTTTCTGGTTCTGGCGGCGACTTTACTCGCGTTGTCGTGAGCATTCCAGCACAACGGCTCAAAATATTTGAGCGCGAGCGGCGACACTTGCTATGTATTGCATTTCGAATACTCGGTTCGCAAGCGGACGCTGAAGACGTCGTGCAAGAGACGTGGATTAGATACGATCAGGCAGACACGAGCAACGTACAAAATCTCCCGGCATGGCTAACTACTGTCGCGTCGAGACTCTGCGTCGACGTCTTACGCCGGCGGCGCGATATCCCCCACGAGGCACCCGAATTGGCGCAACCTGCCGACGATCCCGTAACAGATGCAGAGCAAACTGCGCTGCTTGCCGACGAATTGACCTCGGCCTTCACGATCGTTCTCAACGAGCTCACACCACCTCAACGGGTTGCGCTAGTCCTGCACGATGCATTCGGCGTGCCTTTCGAAGAGATAGCGCACATTTTGAACACGACCCTCGCGTCGGCGAAGAAGCTCGCCAGCCGCGCGCGACAACGGGTTCGTCGACGAGTCGCGATTTCGCCGAACAATACTTCCGGTGCACATGAAGTAGTGGAAGCATTCTTGCATGCCGTCCAAGAGGGAAACACCGACGATCTGGTAGCGCTGCTCGATCCCGACGTCATCAGGTTTGCCGATCCGCAGGTCTTGCCCGCCGGCGCCGCACAGCGTATCCAAGGCGTAAAACTCGCAATCGAAGAGGCAGCCCGGTTTCGCGCCAACGCATCGCGTGGCCGTCTTGCGCGGATCGACGGCCGACCCGGAATCGTCATCGTTTCCGGGCGCGATCTTCAGCTTGCGATCCTATTACGCGTCCAAAACCAACGCATAGTACAATACGACGTAGTTGGGGACCCACAACGCTTGGCACTTCTGAACATAACTTAGGAGGTATGCGTATACCACCCTAACTCTGCGTGCCCGCGTGCAAAATGTACTTCACGATGAAACGGTTTAACGTTTGCGTCGCGGCCGGCGTGCCGAAGGTTAAGTAAAGCTCGTTTCCGCCGGCGAATTTGCTGTGATAACTCACCGCCAGATTGACGCCGGGAACAGTCGTTAAGCCGTTTACCAGCCCAGTGATCGATCGCAACTCAAGCGCGACGTTTGAATCTGAGCCTAAGTTATATCCGAGCGAGACGAGGCGCAACGATTGTGAATTCAGCGTGCC
>Ga0209810_1001838_pt1 | contig 28885 bp, 23 predicted proteins | sample Coa_R1_7_FD_187159 | JGI IMG/M metagenome (GOLD analysis project Ga0209810, IMG submission 187159) | Surface soil microbial communities from Centralia Pennsylvania, which are recovering from an underground coalmine fire - Coalmine... | ecosystem: Environmental > Terrestrial > Soil > Unclassified... | reverse complement strand
CCGGCACCCGCTCCATCAGCTGCTGCTCGGAGGTCCGATCATGACCGCTGTCGCCCCGGAGATCGGCCGCCCGCGCGGGCGGGTCGAGGACTGGCGCTTCGTCACCGGCACCGGCCGCTACGTCGAAGACCTCCGCCTGCCCGGCATGCTCCACCTGGCCCTGGTCCGCAGCCCCTACCCCCACGCCCGCCTCCGCCGCGTGGACCCCACCGCCGCCCGCGCCGCGCCCGGCGTGCACCTGGTGCTGACCGGCGCCGATATCCCGCCCCTCCCCCGCCTCCCCTTGCTCCTCCCGGCCGCGCCCGACCAGCGCCTCCCCCCCTTCGAGCCCCTGGCGCGGGAGGTGGTGCGGATGGTCGGGATGCCCGTGGCGGCCGTGGTCGCCGAGGAGCGCGCCGCCGCCGTCGAGGCCGCGGCGCGGGTCGAGGTGGCCTACGAGCCCCTGCCGGCCGTGGCGGACGCGGAAGCGGCGCTCGCGCCCGAGGCGCCGCTGGTCTACCCGGAGTACGGCAGCAACGTGTGCTTCACGCTGCAGCGCCGCAGCGGGGACGTGGACGCCGCCTTCGCCAGCGCTCACCGCACCGTGGCGCTGCGCATCGCCTTCCCCCGCCTGGCGCCCACGCCGCTGGAGCCGCGGGGGGTGCTGGCCGTCTACGACCGGGGGACGGAGGAGCTGACCCTGTGGGCGACCATCCAGAGCCCGTCGCGGCTGCAGGCCATCGTGGCGGCGGCGCTGGGGCTGCCCGACCAGCGGGTGCGGGTGATCGTCCCGGACATGGGGGGCGCGTTTGGCTCGCGGGGGTCGGTCTATCCCGAGTACCTCCTCGCGGCCTGGGCGGCGCGGCAGCTGGGGCGGCCGGTGCGGTGGGTGGCCACGCGGTCGGAGGAGGTGAGCACCACCACGCATGGGCGGGATATGGTGGTCTACGTCGAGGCGGCGGCCAGCGCCGCGGGGGAGCTGACGGGGCTGCGGGCGCGGGTGATTGGCAACCTGGGCAGCTTTCTGTACTCCAGCACCCATGTGGCGCCGGCGCTGGTGCCGAGCATGCTGCCGGGCTGCTACCGCGTGCGGAACTACGCGGCCGAGCTGGTGGGGGTGTTCACCCACACCAACCCGACCGCGCCCTACCGCGGCGCAGGGCGTCCCGAAGCGGCCGACACGATCGAGCGAGTGATGGACGCGCTGGCGCGTGAGCTGGGGCTGGACCCTGCGGAGTTTCGGCGCCGCAACTTCATTCGGCCGGAGGAGTTCCCCTACAAGACGGCTGGGGGCGTGACGTACGATTCGGGCAACTACGCGGGCGCGCTGGAGAAGCTGCTGGCGCTCGCGGACTACCGCGGCCTGCGCGCGCAGCAGCAGGCGGAGCGGGCGCGGGGGGAGCGCACCCTGCTGGGCATCGGCCTGGCCACCTTCGTCGAGCCCAGCGCCGCCGGCTGGGAGAGCGGCTTCGTCCGCGTCGAGCCTTCGGGCCGCGTCACCGCCGCCACCGGCTCCTGTACGCATGGGCAGGGGCACGAGACGACCTTCGCGCAGCTGTTGGCTGATCGGCTGGGGATTCCCTTCGAGCAGATCGTGGTGCGCCACGGCGACACCGCCGTCTGCCCCCCAGGCGTGGGCACCTTCGCCAGCCGCAGCACGGTGCTGGGCGGCACGGCGCTCGTGCAGGCGGCCGACCAGGTGGTGGCGAAGGCGAAGCGGATCGCGGCCGGGCTGCTGGAGGCGAATCCGGAGGACATTCGGCTGGAGGGGGGGCAGTTTCGGGTAGCCGGAGCGGAGCGGGCGGTGAGCTGGGCGCAGGTGGCGGCGGCGGCGTACGGGCGGGGGCGGCTGCCGCCGGGGGAAACGCTGGGCCTGGAGGCCAGCGCGTACTACAACGCGCCGCGCGAGACCTTCGGGTTCGGCGCGGCCGTGGCCGTGGTGCGGATCGACCCTGATACCGGCCAGGTCCACGTCGAGCACCTGTACGTGGTGGACGACTGCGGGACGATCGTCAACCCGCTGCTGGTGGAGGGGCAGATCCACGGCGGGGTCGCTCAGGGCTACGGGCAGGCCGTGCTGGAGCGGGTGGTGTACGAGCCTGACGGGGGGCTGGTGACGGGCTCGCTGATGCACTATGCGCTGCCGCGCGCCACCGAGATGCCGCCCCTGAGCCTTGCGGAGATGCAGACCCCCTCGCCGCTGAATCCCATTGGCGCCAAGGGGGTGGGGGAGTCGGGGACGATTATCGGCACGGCGCCGATCATGAACGCGGTGGTGGATGCCCTCGCGCCGCTGGGGATCAAGCATCTGGACATGCCCTACACGGCCGAGCGGGTCTGGGCGGCGATCCAGGCCGCGCGAGCGTCCGCGCGCTAGGGCCGGCCTACTCCCTGGCTCTAGCGCGCCGGCCCCATCACCTGCTGGATAAAGCCGCTGTTCTCGAGCTCGCGCAGGAAGCGCGAGTCGATGAACTCCGCCGGCTGGCGCCCGGCCAGGCGCGGCTCCTCGGCAGCCAGATCGGCCAGCAGGCGCGCGATCCCCTCCTCGCTGATGTAGGGCACGCGCGGGCAGCAGCTGAGGAACTCCTCGTAGCCCTCGTCGAGGATCTCCGGGTCGTCGGTCTCGAGGTACTTGCGGAACACTTCCAGGGCCCAGGCCTTGTCGGTCCGCGCGCGATGGAAGCCCTGCACGTAGGCGCGGGCGAATCGCCGCACAGCCTCCTCGTTCGCCTCGAGCCAGGGGCGCAGCGCGGTGATGACGATTGACGGGTAGTCAGGGCCGTGGGTGGTGAGGTTGATCAGCTCGCGGTAACCGGCCCGGCGGGCCAGCACCCGGCTGGGCAGGGAGAGGATGCCGGCGTCGACCTGGCCGGCCTGCAGCGCGGCGAGGATCGCTGGCACCTGGTTAAGCTGCCGGAAGGCCACGTCGCGGTCTGGCACCAGCCCCCACATCCCTAGCGCGATCAGCGCCGCGCTGTGCGTGGCCGAGCCGAGGCGAGTGATGCCGATCACCTTGCCCCGCAGCGCTTGGGGGTCCTGGATGGCCGGCTGGCTCATCACCGAGAAGACCGGCCGGTTAGAGCCGGCGAACAGGAGCACCACGTCGGCTCCCCCGAGGGTCGCCTGGATGCTAGCCGCGGCATCGATGCCGCTGATGTGCACCTCGCCGGCCACCATGGCCTGGATGACCGGCGAGGTGCTGGTGATGTTCGTTAGCTCGACGTCTAACCCCTGCTCGCGGAAATAGCCCCCCTCGTAGGCCAGCCAGAAGCCCGCCTGCCCGACGCCGCGCGCACTGTAGTTGCCCACCAGGTGGATCGGCGCCGGGGGCTGCGGCGCGGCCGCTGGCGCGCTCGCCGGCGCGGCCGGGGCACCCGTGTCGCTGCGGGGCGCGGCGCTCGGAGCGCACCCTGCAATGAGCAGCATCCCCACCAGGACGCACACCGCAGCCCGTGGGGCGCACCTCGGTCGTCTTATAGGGCGGGCCGCTTGGCACCGCGGTGCGCCACTCATCCGTCGTCCCTCCCTTGCCTACATGGCCCTCGCTCCAGCGCGAGCGCCCTCAGCGCCCCTCACCGACCACCTGCCGGATGAAGCCGGAGGCCTCGAGCTCGCGCAGGAAGCGCGAGTCGATGAACTCCGCCGGCTGGCGTCCAGCCAGCCGCGGCTCCTCCTTGGCCAGGTCCTCGATCAGCCGCGCCAGCCCCTCCTCGCTGATGTACGGCACGCTCGGGAAATACGTGCTGAACTGGGCATAGGTGTCCTCGAGGATCTCCGGGTCCTCCACCTTCAAGTACTTGCGATACACCTCGAGCGCGAAGGGCTTATCGGTCTTGAGCCGATGGATGCCCAAAACGTAGGCCCGCGCGAAGCGCCGCACCGCCTCCTCGTTGGCCGTAATCCAGCTGCGCGGCCCTCCCACCGATACCGAGGGGTACTCCGGCCCCTGCGTGGCCAGATTGATCAGCTCGTAGAAGCCCGCCCGGCGCGCCTGGGTGTTCGTCGGCGGGGAGACCACGCCGGCATCCACCTGGCCCGCCTGCAGCGCGGCGAGGATCGCCGGTACCTCCTGGAGCTGGCGCAGCGACACGTCGCGATCGGGCGCCAGGCCCCACATCTCGAGGGCGACCAGCGCCGCCGTATGAGTCGACGAGCCGATCCGGGTGATCCCCATCGTCTTGCCGCGGAGAGCCTGCGGCTCGCGGATGCTCGGCTGGCTCATGACCGAGAACACGAGGCGGTTGGTGGCGGCGAACAGCAGCGCCAGATCCGCCCCGCCGAGATTAGCCTGGATCGACGCCGCCGGGTCCAGGCTGCCGAGCTGCACCTCCCCCGCCACCATCGCCTGGATGGCGCGCGAGGTGCTCGCGATGTTCACCAGCTCGACGTCCAGCCCCTGCTCGCGGAAGTAGCCCCCCTCGTAGGCCAGCCAGATGCCGGACTGCGAGCCGCTGACCGCCGTCCAGTTGACGGTGAGGCGGATCGGCGGCGGAGGCGTGGGCTCCGCGGCGGGCTGGGCTGGGGCTGCAGCCGGGGCCGTGCCCGCAGCAGTGCCTCCTCGCTCAGGAGCCGAGCTCGGCGCACAGGCGCCGACCAGCACCAGGACCCCGAGCAGCACGGATAGGCCAGCAGCCGCCCACCGATGCTTTCCCTGGCGCCAAGGTAGGCTGCGAGGTGCGTCGCTCATCCGCATCCTTTGCCCCTCCCTGTAGGTGCCCGCTCTGCGGACAGCCTCCTACACAACGGCACGGTGTGCGCGAAGGCACACCGTGCCTCCGGCCAGTGGTGCTTTAGTATAGCGTCTTCCCTCACCTGCACTGGCAGCATCCATGGTGCCGCCTTGTGCCATCCAGGGTGCAACGCGCGGTCAACGAGGTACAATCGAGCCGCTGAGTCCTACGGGGAGGTGAGGAGCGCATGAAAACCCTGGTCGTCGGCCTGCAGGAGCGCGTGGCGCGCGCAGCCCCGGTGATCGACCCTGTCCTCACCGTAACTTATGTCGATCTACAGCCGCTGCCGGCGCTAGCGCCCTACCTCGCTGAGGCGGAGGCCCTGCTCGCCACGCCGCGGCTCCCGATCAACGAGGCGCTGCTTGCCGCCGCGCCGCGGCTGCGCTTCGTGCAGGTGCCCAGCACCGGCTACGACCGCATCGACCTCGCGGCGACAGCGCGGCGCGGCATACCCGCCGCCCATGTGCCCGGCGCCAACGCGCTCTCGGTGGCCGAGCACGTGTTCATGGTCGCGATGGCCCTGCAGCGCCGGCTCCTCCCCGCGCACCTCGGGATGAGCCGCGGCGAGTTCGCGGCCACCAAGCACCGCATGGAGACCGAGGGGATCTACGAGCTCGCGGGCAAGACCCTGGGCATTGTGGGGTTCGGGCGCATCGGCCGCCAGGTTGCCAAGCGCGCCATCCCCTTCGAGCTGACCACGCTCTACTACGACATCGTGCGGCCCACGCCGGAGGAGGAGCGCGCCTACCAGGTCACCTTCGCGCCCCTGCCGGAGCTGCTGCAGCGCGCCGACATCCTGACGGTACACGTGCCGCTCGATGCCACGACCTACCATCTCATCGGCGCGGCCGAACTCGCCCTGCTGAAGCCCACCGCCCTGGTCATCAACGCCGCGCGGGGGCCGGTGATCGACCCCGCGCCGCTGGCAGCGATGGTGGCCGAGGGGCGGCTGGCCGGCGCGGCCGTCGATGTGTTCGAGACGGAGCCCGCCCCGCCCGACGACCCGCTCATGCGGCTCGCCGCCTCGGGCTGCGAGCAGATCCTGCTGACGCCCCACCTTGCCGGAGTGACCGAAGAATCGCTGGTGCGTGCGCTGCAGCGCGCGTTCGACAACCTCGCCCGGGTAGCGCGCGGCGAGCTCCCGCGGGACGTGGTGAACGGCGTGACGCTGGGCGCGCCGCTCGCCTCGGCCTGAGGGAGCGCACGTAGACCGGTTCCGACCCTGCGCGCTCAGCCATCGCTCGGTTGACAGCGGGCGACGAGGAGCGTAGCGTAAAAAGTACAGGTAGCGGGCATGCCGCTGAGGCACGGCGCAAAGTCGAAAGGAGACCGCCATGGCCGTGCGCTCACTCCTCCACTACGCATTGGAGGTCCCCGACCAGCAGGTCGGGCAGCAGTTCTACCTCGACTTCGGGTTCCAGGACGCGACCGGCGCAGCGAACGCCGTGAAGCTGCGGCCGAAAGCACTGGAGCGCGAGCAGATCCTCCTCTACGAGGGGCCGAAGAAGCGCCTGCATCACCTCGCCTTCGCGGCGCCCGGTGAGGACTTCGAGGCGGTGCGCGCCCGCCTGCGCGCCGCCGGCATTCCGGAGATCGACCCGCCCCAGGATGCCCCGGAAGGGGGAATCTGGGTCCGCGATCCGGACGGCCACCGCGTCAACATCCGTGACGAGCGGCCGGTGACCCCGCCACCCGATCCTCCACTGCCCTACAACAGCCCGGGGCGCCCGGTGCGGGTGGCCGCGCGGGCAGTCGAGCCACCGGTCGAGGCGGGAGCGGCGCCGCGCAAGCTGGGGCACGTGCTGCTGTTCACCCCAGATATCGAGCGGCAGAAGCGGTTCTACCTCGACATCCTGGGGATGAAGCTCTCGGACCAGGTGCCGGGGGTGGTAGCGTTCCTGCGCTGCACCACCGACCACCACAACCTGGCGTTCGCACAGTCGGATCGCCCGGGCTTCCACCACGGCTCGTTCGAGGTGGGCAGCATCGACGAGATCATGTTCGGCGTGGAGCGGATGCGCGAGCGGGGCTGGCAGCCAGGCTGGGGGCTCGGCCGCCACTGCATCGGCTCAAACATCTTCTACTACCTGCGCGATCCCTGGGGCAGCTACGCGGAGTACTACTTCGACATCGACTACATCCCCGAGGATGCGGCTTGGCAGCCGCGGGACTGGGACGTGCGCTACGCCCTCTACGTGTGGGGCCCCGCGCCGCCGCCGGATTTCCTCGACAACAAAGAGGACTACTGAGGCAAGCCCCTGGTGCGGCACGTCCCAGCATGCCGCACCGGGCGAGGACGGCGCGCGCCTGCGGACGGGCTGCTCGCCCCTCGGTAGGAGGGCGCCGGCCAGCCCCCGCGGGCGGCTAGCGCTCGGGCTCGAACGCGAAGCGCATGTTGGTAGCGGGGAGCTCGGCCGGCCGGTTCAGGCCGTTCTCGCGCGCGTTGTTGTACTGGAGGTAGTACCGGCTCCCCCGCGCCTGGGCGTCGAGGTCGGGCGGAAGCCCCTCCCCTGTGATCACGGTCTTGAACCACTCCGCGAGCAGCAACCCCTGAGTGCACATGCACGCCGCGTCGAAGTGCATGATGCCGCGCTGGTAGCGCTGGTAGACGAAGCCGAAGTTCGTGGGGTCGAAGGCCGGCGGGCTGATCGGCGCGCCCCAGATCTCCAGGTTCATGAGCGGGCCGAGATCGGGATCCTCCTCGCTGCCGGGCACCGTGGTGCGGAAGGTCGTCCAGAACCGCACCGGCAGGTTGTTCCACTCCTCGGGCGCGTTCTGGCGCACGAACTCGGCGATCGCGCTGGCGTAGTTCGGGCTCCCCACCGCCGGCGTGCGGTTCTTCATGGTCTCATCGACGTCGGGAAACACGGAGCCATTGATCCGCGTGTAGGGCATGAGCTCGGGGTCGAGGAGGTTCAGGGTGTGGACGCTCCCGTCCGCCCAGAGCTGCATGATATGGCGCTGGAAGAACTGGACGGGAAAGCCCAGGAACTGGAACTCGCGCGAGATGGGGAAGCCGAAGGTGCGCACCCCGCCTCGCGCGTTGAAGTACTCCCAGAACGCATCGTTGCGGATGCTGAACCGCGTCTCTGGGAAGAAGCGGCCGGGCGGTGGCGGCGGCAGCGGCGGCGCCGTCGGCGTGGGGCCAGGCGCGGGCGGCACAAGGGGGGGCGTGGGCGTCGGAGTCGGCCCCCGTGGACTCGGCGGCTGGACCACCGGCGTCCGCGGACTAGGCGGCTGCACGACCGGCGTAGGCAGCTGACTCCACGGCGCAGCCCCCGCAGCCCACGTCCCACCGAACCACAGCCAGAACGGCACGCTCGCCAGTAGGAGAACAAGTGCGGGCAGCCCCCGCACCAGCTGGTGCATCGTCTACCTCCCTAAACGGCACGGTTCTGCAACCTCTGCGGCGCCGCCCTCCCCCCAGCGGGCCCCCGCACGGCCGGGCGCATCGCGCCGAGCTGGCTAGCAGTGAGCAGCGCACAGCCTCTAACCATGACGCAGAGCGCCGACGGTGTGCAAAGCCTGTGCCAGGGGCCCGCATGTGCTGCCGCGCCCTGCCGAGCCCGCTAGCGCACGCCGCTTCCCCTACCACCTGCTCTCGACAGGCAGCGCCTGAGCGCTTTACACTGCCTACGAGCCCCGGCCAGACACGCCAGCGAGGGAGGGACCTCTGTGGCCACGCGGGTCATCATGCCCACGCTCGGCCTGACGATGGAGCAGGGCACGATCGTGCGGTGGCTGAAGCGTGAGGGAGAGGCGGTCGAGCGCGACGAGCCCCTGTTCACCGTCGAGACCGACAAGGCAACGATGGACGTGCCCGCGCCGGCGAGCGGCGTGTTGGCCCGGGTGCTCGCGCCCGAGGGCGCCGTGGTGCCCGTCCAGCAGACTATCGCTATCATCGCTGCGCCGGGCGAGGCGGTACCGGCCGAGCTGGCCGCTGCGGAGCCAGGCGCGCCGGCGTCGCCTCCGCCCGCAGCGGCCAGCGCCGGCGCCCCAGCCGCCCCGACAGCGGGCCCGGTGGCGGGCGCGCCCGCACCCGAAGCGGCGACCGGGCGAGCCGCGCCGGCCTCGCCGCGGGCCCGGCGCGTGGCGCGGGAGCTGGGCGTGGATCTCACGCAGGTGCAGGGGACCGGCCCTGGGGGGCGCATCGTCGAGGCCGATGTGCGCCGCCACGCGGCCGGGCAGCGCGCGGCTCCGGCGGCGCGCGCCACGCCGCTCGCCCAGCGGCTGGCGCTGGAGCTGGGCGTGGATCTCTCTGCCGTAGCGGGCACGGGGCCTGGCGGACGCATCACCCGCCAGGACGTCGAGGCCGCGGCCGCCCGCGGCGCCGTCGCCGTCCCGACCGCTCCACCCCCTATCCCGCCAGCAGCTGCCCCGGCCGCGGCCGTGCCCGCCGCCGCGCGGGGCGGACGGCTGGCCGCCCTGAGCCGGCTGCGCCGCATTACCGCCGAGCGCATGGCCCACTCGGCCCGCACCGTCGCCCGCGTGACGCTGTTCACAGAGGTTGACTTCGCCGAGGCGGTGCGCTTCCGCGCGCAGCTCCTGGCGGAGTTCGAGCGGCGCTACGGCGCGCGCCTGACCTACGACGCGCTCATCGCGCGGGCCTGCGCCCTGGCCTTGCTGGACCATCCCGCCCTGAACGCCCACTGGACGGACGAGGGGCCTCGCCTGTACGACCAGGTAGACATCGGGGTAGCCGTCGCCTTGCCCGATGGCCTGGTCGTGCCGGTCATCCGCGACGCCGCGCGGCGCCCGCTCTGGGACCTCGCGCGCACGCTGGACGAGCTCGTGGCGCGCGCCCGGGAGGGCCGGCTGGGCCCGGACGACTTCGGGGGCACATTCACCATCACCAACCTGGGCATGTACGGAGTGGAGGGGTTCACCCCGATCGTGAACCCCCCGGAGGTCGCGATCCTCGGGGTTGGCGCCATCCAGCGGAAACCGGTGGTCGTGAACGACACGGTGGCGGTGCGGGAGCGGGTCACCCTCAGCCTCGCGTTCGACCACCGCGCCGTCGACGGCGCGCCCGCGGCCGCCTTCCTGGCGCGCGTGCGCGAGGTGCTGGAAAAGCCGTATATCCTGTTGACCTAGCGCGCGCCGGGAGCACCAGCCGGCTCCCGGCGCCCGCGCTGCGGGAGGCACCGTGGCTGTCGAGCTCCAGACCCTGCCGCTGCCGCGCGAGAAGCTCGTCCACATGTATCGCCAGATGTGGGCGATCCGGCACTTCGACACCCAGGTCATCAAGCTGTTCATGGAGGGCCTCATCCGCGGGTCGACGCACGCCTATATCGGGATGGAGGCCGTGGCCGTCGGCGCCTGTGCCGCCCTGCGGCCTGACGACTACATCACCAGCACGCATCGCGGCCACGGCCACTGTATCGCCAAGGGGGGCCAGCTGCCCCTGATGATGGCCGAGCTGCTCGGAAAGGCCACGGGCTACTGCAAGGGCAAAGGCGGCTCCATGCACATCGCCGACCTCGATGTCGGTATCCTGGGGGCCAATGGGATCGTGGCCGGCGGCGTCGGCATCGCCACCGGCGCGGGCGCATCGATCCGGCTCCGCCGCAGCGGCCAGGTGGTGGTCTGCTTCTTTGGGGACGGCGGCCTGGTGCAGGGCGTGCTGCACGAGGCAATGAACCTCGCCTCCCTGTGGAAGCTACCCGTGATCTACCTCTGCGAGATCAATCAGTACGCGCTAGCCACACCGATCCGTGAGGAGTTCGGCATCCCGGACATCGTCGCCTGGGCGCGCAGCTACGGGATGCCGGCGCAGCGCGTCGACGGCCAGGACGTGCTGGCGGTGTACACCGCGACGGCGGCGGCGGTCGAGCGCGCCCGCCGGCTCGAGGGGCCAAGCTTCCTGGCCTGCGATACTTACCGCTACGCGGGCCACAACGTGGGCGATCCGGAGGAGTACCGCACCAAGGACGAGGTGGACGAGTGGCGGCGCCGCGATCCCATCGCGCGCTTCGGCGCCGTGCTGGCCGCCCACGGCGTGCTCGACGCCGCGGCCGCCGAGGCGATCGCCAAGGAGGTGGAGGCCGAGGTGGAGCGCGCCGTCGCGTTCGCGCGGGAGAGCCCGGAGCCGCCCGTGGCCAGCCTGTACGAAGACGTGTACGCGTGAGCGCCCCTGGGCGGGGATGGCCCGCGTGGCCTTCGCCCTCGTCTCCCTCATGCCCTAGTAGGTAAATGCGGTGGCCAGGCCAGCGCGGGATGCCGACGTCGTCGTGCTGGGCGCGGGCCCGAACGGGCTCACGGCCGCGGTCCTGCTGGCGCAAGCGGGCCTGGAGGTGCTCGTTCTCGAAGCCAACCCGGCCATCGGCGGCGCGGTGCGCACCGCCGAAGTGACGCTCCCCGGCTTCCGGCACGACCTGTATTCGGGCTTCTACCCGCTGCTGCCGCCGAGCCCGCTCGGCCGCCTCCCCCTCGCCCGCTACGGCCTGACGCTCTGCCGGTTCGCGCAGCCCTACGGTGGCGCCACGCCCGGCGGCCCGGGTGTGGCCCTCCACACCACCCCCGAGGGCTCCGCCGCCGCCTTCGACGCCGCCTGTCCCGGCGATGGCGCCGGCTACCGCGAGCTGTGGGAGTGGTGGGCCTGGGGCGGAGCAGCCCTGCTGGCGCTCCTGTTCCACCCGCTGGGCGACCCACGGGGCCTCGCGCCCGCCGTCCGGCTGCTGCGCCAGCCCCGGCGGGCGCTGGAGTTCGCCCAGCTCCTGGTGAGCAGTGCGCGCGTCGCTGCCGAGCGCGCCTTCGCCGGGGAGGACGCCCGCGTCTGGTTCGTCGGCAGCGCGCTCCACGCGGACCTGAGTCCGGAGGCGGCCGGCGGAGGCGTGTACAGCCTGATCCTGATGGGCCTGGGTCAGCAGGAGGGCATGCCGATTCCGCGGGGCGGCGCCCAGGCGATCCCGGCTGCTCTGCATGCCTACCTGGAGGCGCTGGGCGGCAGCGTCCTCACTGGGCAGCGGGCGCGCGAGATCGTGGTGCGCGAGGGCCGCGCGGTGGCCGTGCGCACAGCCACGGACGAGTTCCCGGCCCGTCGCGCGGTGCTGGCTACCGTCGAGCCGCAGCAGCTCTTCCTGGAGCTAGTCGGCGCAGGACACCTCCCTCCGGACTTTGTGCGCGGCGTGCGCCGCTTCCGCCGCGGCCTCGGCACGTTCAAGCTGGACTGCGCGCTCGCGGCCCTGCCGCCGTTCACCGCCGCGGCGCTGCACGGCACCGGCGTCTTCCACCTGGGCGAATCGGTCGAGAGCCTGGCCGGCATGATCGACCAGGTCGAGCGGGGCCTGCTGCCCGCGCACCCGCTGCTCATCGGCGGCATCCACACCTTGGCCGATCCCTCGCGCGCCCCGGCGGGCCAGCACACGCTGTGGCTCGAGACGCACGTACCGGCGCGGATCCGGGGAGACGCCGCCGGCACGATCGCCGCCACCACCTGGCACGAGGCGCGCGAGCCGTTCGCGGACCGGCTGCTCGCGGAGCTGGAGCGCTACGCGCCGGGCACCCGCGCGCTGGTGCTGGGCCGCTACGCCCAGTCGCCGGAGGATCTGGCCGCAGCCAACGCCAACCTCGTGGACGGCGACCTCACCGGCGGCAGCTGTGCCCTGGACCAGCAGCTGGTGTTCCGCCCCGTGCCGGGCTGGTTCCAGCACCGGACGCCGCTGCGAGGCCTGTACCTCGGTGGCGCGGCCACGCATCCCGGCGGCGGCGTGCACGGCGCCGCGGGCGCGAACGCCGCCCGGGTGCTCCTCGCCGATCTCCGCCTCCAGCGCGCCGGCGAGATGGCACACGAGGGATTCGCATGGCTCACCGCGCGGGTACGACGCCTGCTCGGCCGCCTGGTATACTGACTGGCACGAGCGAGGTCCCCGGCGGCCAATCCAGCGGGGGTGGGATGGCTCCATGCGCGAGCTGACCTACGCGCAGGCGCTCAACGAGGCGCTGCACGAAGAGATGGCCCGCGATCCCACGGTGTGGGTGCTCGGGGAGGACATCGCGGCCGGGCGCGGCGGCATCTTCGGCGTGACCAAGGGCCTGCTCGACCGGTTCGGGCCCGAGCGCGTGCGCAACACGCCCCTCTCGGAGGAGATCATCGTCGGGACGGCGGTGGGCGCCGCGGTAACCGGGACGCGCCCCGTGGCCGAGATCATGTACGTCGACTTCATCGGCCTGGCGATGGACCAGATCGTCAACCAGGCCGCTAAGATGCGCTACATGTTCGGCGGGAAGGCGCGCGTCCCGCTGGTGATCCGCACCCAGGAGGGCGCCGGCCGCGGCAACGCCGCCCAGCACTCGCAGAGCCTAGAGGCCTGGTTCGTCCATATCCCTGGCCTGAAGGTCGTCGTCCCGGCCACGCCCGAAGACGCCAAGGGGCTGCTCAAGACCGCGATTCGCGATGATAATCCCACGATCTTCCTCGAGCACAAAGTGCTCTACTTCACCAAGGGGCCCGTGCCCGAGGGGGAGTACACGATCCCGTTCGGTCAGGCGGCGGTCCGGCGCCGCGGCGACGACGTGACCTTCGTCGGGATCCACACCATGGTCCAGCGCGGGCTGGCCGCCGCCGAGCGCCTCGCGCGCGAGGATGAGATCTCGATGGAGGTGATCGACCCGCGTACGCTCGTGCCCCTGGACATTGATACCATCGTGGAGTCCGTCAAGCGCACGGGGCGGCTCGTGATCGGGCACGAGGCCTACGCGCGCGGGGGCATCGCCGGCGAGATCGCCATGCAGGTCCTCGAGCGCGCCTTCGACTACCTCGATGCGCCGATCGTTCGCGTGGCCGGCGCCAACGTGCCGATTCCCTACAACGCCAACCTCGAGCGCGCGGCCATCCCCCAGGAGGAGGATATCGTGGCCGCGGTGCGCCAGCTCTTCTAGGGAAGCTCATTGGCTGCTTCTCCTACGGCCCCACTACCCGAGGCAGCGCCCGCCTGGCGCGAGGCGGTCCTGGCCCAGATCGATCGCGACGAGCTGGTCGAGCTCACCCGGCAGCTCGCGGCCTTCCGCAGCTTCTCCGGCGAGGAGCGCGCGCTCGCCGAGTGGGTCGCCGCCTGGCTGGCGCGCGAGGGGTTCGACGCCGCCCTGCCCGAGGCCGAGCCCGGCCGGCCCAACGCGGTGGGGATCCTGCACGGCGAGGGTGCCGGCCCCAGCCTGATGTTCAACGGCCACCTGGACATCGACCCCGTGCGCGCCGACTACCCCGGCGACCCCTGGGCCTGCTATGTCGAGAACGGGCGGCTCTATGGCCATGGCATCCAGAACATGAAGGCGGGCGTGGCCGCGATGCTGGGCGCGGCGGCCGCCGTCCGCCGCGCCGGCGTGCCGCTGCGCGGCCGGCTCATCGTCGCCGGCGTGGTGGGCGAGCTGCAGGGGGGCGTGGGCACCGTGGCGCTGCTCGACGCCGGCCTAGTGCCCGACTACGCCATCGTGCCCGAGCCCACCTGGCTGAACATCCGCACGGTCCACGCCGGCTGGTGGCAGCTCCTGATCCACGTGCGCGGGCGGAGCGGCTGGATCGGCAGCATGCACCTGCAGAAGACGGTGAACGCCGTGACCCAGATGGCGCGGGTGATCGCGGCGCTGGAGACCGTCGAGTTCCGCTACACGCCCGTGCCCGAGCTGCCGGGGCTGCCGCGGCTGCTCATCGGGGGGATCATCGGCGGCCTGGGCGACAGCTACCAGCTGTGGCGCCCCTCGATGGTACCCGACCGCTGCACCATCGCGCTCGATGTGCGCCTCGTTCCCGGCCAGACGATCGAGGCGGCCGTCGCGGACATCGAGCGCGTGCTCGACCGCCTGCGCGCGGCCGATCCGGATCTCGAGGTGTGGGTAGAGCTCCCGCCCGCCACGTATCGCCCGCCCTGGCGGGCGAACAAGCACGGCATTCCGGCGCTCCACACGCCGGCAGACGCGCCGCTGGTACAGGTCACGCGCCGCAACCACTGCGCCGTGCTGGGCCGCGAGCCGGAGCACATCGGCGCCGTGCTGCCCAACTCCTATGCGGGCGCCGACTCGGGCCACCTGGCGGCTGCAGGCGCCTCGGTGATCAACTACGGCCCGAGCGGCCCGGTGATGGTGCCGTCCTGGGTCGAGATCGACCACCTGGAGGCCTGCGCGCGGGTGCTGGCGCTCACCGCCGTGGACCTGTGCGGCCCCCAGCGGGCGGGCTAGTACTCGTAGTCCACGATCGCCCGGCGCGCCCAGAGCGGGACGAGCCACTCCCGGACCACCTGCTCGTGCGCCGGGTGCGCGAGGTAGCGCTCGAGCTCCGCCCGGTCGGCGAAGTCGCAGTGGAGGGCATACTCGTAGGTGGTGTCGCGCGGGGAGATGTTCTTGCCAACGGACCAGTTGCGGATGAACGGGATCTGGGCGGGTAGCGCGTTGAGCGCCTGGAGGCAGCCTGCGACCTGCGCGGGGCTCGCCTCGGGCTTGAACGTGAAACACACGATGTGCTTGATCACGACGCCTCCTTCCGCTGCGCCGCGGTGGCGGGCGCAGGGACCTCGCCGGGCAGCCGGTTCTCGGCCTCGAGCTGGGCGACGAGTTCCCGCGCGATCCGCTCGGCCGTGGCGCGGTCGTCCTGCGCGAGCTTGCCCTCCAGCACCAGGTTCAAGAGGTGCTCTTTGATGGGGCGGATCCAGGGGCCCGGCCCGCGGCCGAACAGCGCCATCAGGTCGTGTCCGTCGAGCGGGCTGCGGATCTTGGCCACGTCCTCCTGGGCGCGGATGGCCTCGCAGCGCGCCCGCAGCTCGTCCAGGCGTGCCAGCGCGGCCCGCCGCTTGTCCTCCCGGCGCGTGGTCAGGTCGGCGCGCGAGAGCTTGAACAGGTCCTCGAGCGCCTCGCCCGCCTCGCGCATGAAGCGGCGCACTGCGCCATCGGTCCACTCCCCGTCGTAGTTGTTGATGCGCTGGTGCATCGCGACCAGGCGCGCCACCCGCTCGATCAGCTCGCGGTCGTAGCGCAGCCGGCTGAGGATCCGGCGCGCCATCCCCTCGCCGACGACCTCGTGCCCGAAGAAGTGCGTCTCGCCGTTCACCTGGCTGATCGTCCGCGGCTTCCCAATGTCGTGCAGCAGCGCCGCCCAGCGCAGCACGAGCTCGGGCTCGACGTTGTCGACCACATGGAGGGTGTGCTCGAACACGTCCTTGTAGCGATAGATGTCCTGCCGCATGCCGCGCATGGCGAGCAGCTCTGGCACGATGTGGCGCATGAGGCCGAGATCGCACAGGAGCCGGATCGCCTGGCCCGCCCGGGGCGCGACGAGCAGCTTGCTCATCTCCTGGGCGATGCGCTCCCGGCTGATGTCCGCCAGGCGATCCGCATGCCGGGCGATCGCCGCCGCGGTGTCAGGTGCCAGGCGGAAGTCGAGCTGGGCAACGAAGCGCACGGCGCGGAGCAACCGCAGGGGGTCCTCGGTGAAGCGCTCGTCGGGGTTACCCACGGCGCGGATCAACCGCCCCTCGAGATCGCGGACGCCGCCAAACGGGTCGATCAGCGCGCCGGTACGCGGCTCCTGGGCGATCGCGTTGATCGTGAAGTCGCGGCGTGCCAGATCGCCCTCCAGACTGGTCCCGAAGCGAACCGCGGGCTTGCGCGAGCGCGGCGCGTACTCCTCCGAGCGGAAGGTCGTGATCTCGAAGGTCGCATCCCCGAGGCGCGCGCCGATGGTTCCGAAGCGCTCCCCGACGGTCCAGATGTGCTCGGCGCCGACCGCGTGCAGCAGGCGCTTCACCCCGGCCGGCGGGGCGTCGGTGGCCAGATCGAAGTCCGTGCTCGGCCGGCCGAGCAGCAGGTCGCGAACGGTGCCGCCGACGAGATAGAGCTGGTAGCCGGCGGCGCTGAAGGCCTCGACGAGTCGTTGTAGCGCGCTGTTCAAAGCTCCCTCCGACCCCATTGTACTGACCGGTCGAAGGCGGTGCGAGAGCACACAGCAGGGCCCGCCCGCTGGCTCAGGCCCTGCCGGGAGAACGCGCCGGTTGCCGGGAACGGTCTAGGCGGCCATGAGCGGCCGCTAGGAGGAGGATGAAGAGGCTGAGGCGGAGGCCTTCGTCTTGGCCGGCGAGAGGATCATCGTCATCGCCCGCCCCTCCATGACTGGCATGCGCTCCACCTGCCCCAGCGGGCGGACCCGCTCGGCCACCCCTTCGAGGATGCTGCGAGCAATCTGGGGATGCGCCGCCTCGCGGCCACGGAAGAGCAGCGTGACCTTGACTTTGTCTCCCTCCTCGAGGAACCGCTGGATGGCGCGCGTCTTGAAGGCCAGGTCGTGCTCGTCGGTCTTGGGACGGAGGCGAACTTCCTTGACTTCGACTCGGGTGGCGTGCTTGCGCGCGTCCCGCTCCTTCTTGGTCTGCTCATACTTGTACCGGCCGTAGTCCATCAGCCGGCAGACCGGGGGATTGGCCATGGGCGCGACCTCGACCAGATCGAGGCCCCGGTCGCGCGCAATACGCAACGCTTCAGTGGTCGGGAGGACGCCGAGCTGCTCACCGTTCTCGTCGATCAAGCGCACCTCGCGAACGCGGATGCGCTCGTTCACGCGGAGATCTTTGGTACTGATACTCCTCTCCTTCTCCTACTCGATGCCACCTGGGCATCGGCTACTGGCTACCGCACCAGTCGAGTATCATTGTAGCCAGGCCGTTGCTTATCGTCAACCTGTCCACTAGCGCCGTTTCGCTCATTTTGGCCGGGCCAGGTACCGGGGGTGCTGCGGCGCCGGTCAAAGCTCCCCGGCCGCGGGTCTGCGGGCAGCCCCCAGCGCGCCGGCAGCGCCCGCCCGGCCGCTGCGCCGCCTTGACGAGCAGGTCCTTGAGGCGCGGCGTGGCCGGCCTGGGAGATGGCCGCGCCGTTGCCGCCAGCGCGGCCGATATGGTACGATTAGCTTGTCGCGGCCAAGGGCTCGTGGTGTAGTGGCCTAACATGCGGCCCTGTCAAGGCCGAGATCGGGGGTTCGAATCCCCTCGAGCCCGCCGGTTCACTCCCTTAGGTGACGCCGGCTCCCCTCTGTGGTGAGCCGGCGTCGTTGCTTCCGCGCAGGCACGGAGCAGGGCTGGAACCGAGGGCGAGGCAAAACACTGCTCCGGTCCAGCGCAATCGGCTGGCCCAAGCCCTCTTTGAGACCGTGATCGCCAAGGCAGCCATGTGGGGAGCGTCCTGCCCTGCCCCTCTGGCATCGAACAGGCAGCCTAGAGGCGGCTCCTGATCCCCTGCTTGGTAAGCTCCCGATGAGAGCACTGCGTTCTTAATAGGCAGTTCAGCTGATTCCTAGGAGGCGCTTTGCGTTGTCGAGCAAAATCTTCTGGCGTACCTCGGGTTTGAAAGGCAGCTGTTCAAACTCAGTCAACCATCGTTCGACGGTAATCACAGGCCAGTCCGATCCGAAGAGCACCTTGTCCTGGAGGATCGTATTAGCTTGCTGCACTAAGGAGGAGGAGAAGTACTTTGGCGCCCAGCCGGAGATATCGATGTAGAAATTGCTCTTGTGGCGTGCGATAGCGAGGCTTTCCTCCTGCCAAGGCCACGAGGGATGAGCGCCAATAATAGTTAGTTCGGGGAAATCGGCAGCTATATCGTCCAAATATGGGATCGGACGTGTATATTTGAGTTTGAACCCCATACCTCCTGGCGTACCGGCACCGGCGCCCATCATACCGGTGTGGAAAAGCACGATTAGGCCGTGTTTCGCTGCCTCTTCCCAAAGAGGATAGAAACGTGGATCATTCGGATAGAAGTGTTGGCGGCCTGGATTGAGTTCGCCAATGCCCCGGAGTCCAAGTTCCTCCGCGCAGCGTCTGATCTCATCTTGGGCAAGTTTCCCCATCCAGGGGTCAATGACTCCAAAGCCAATAAATACATCCGGATGTTTGCGTACAGCCGCGGCAATGTGGTCATTCGGCACCGGCTGGAGCCCGGTGACTGTAGCATCGGTCGAGTTCATGAGCACCGCCATCATCTGTCGCGCACGATATTGATCAGCCATTTCATCAATCGAGACGGGGCGTAATCCTTGCCCGAAGTACCGAGCCATTTGCTCGTGCTTAGGTCCCATAGCTTTGAGCGTGACCTCGTCGCACAAGTGAACGTGAATGTCGATGGCTTTCAGCTCCATCCGTTCCTCCCAATTATAAGGTTCTACTCACGCCTCAACATACAACCTCAGGGGAGCCGTTGGTGGTCCTGCATGCCGTAGAGGTACGATGGCATTGGGTAGATATCTTCCACACGCTTTTTCTTCAAACGCCGAGGTACTGATGTAGCACAGTAGGTGAGCGCTCTAAGACTGTCGTACTATCATCAAAGACGATGCGCCCTTTATTCATAACCAGAGCACGATCGCTCGTGGTTAAAGCCAGCTCCAGGTTCTGCTCCACCAGCAGAATCGTTATGCCGCTGCCTTTGAGTAAACGGAGCATTCCTTCTAGCTCACGTACTAAAAGCGGCGAGAGTCCCTCCGATGGCTCGTCCAATACAAGCACCGACGGATTGGTTACCAAGGCGCGTGCCACTGATAACATTTGTTGCTCACCACCGCTAAGGGATCCTGCAACTTGTTTTTGCCGCTCTGCCAGCCGCGGGAAGAGAGTGAAAACTCGCTCTATGGTCCATTCACCTCGGGTGGCTGCTAATCGTAAGTTTTCCAACACACTCAAGCTAGGGAAGACACGCTTCCCTTGTGCCACAAGTCCGACGCCAGCCTGTGCGACAGCATACGGCGGCCATCCTGTAATTGGCTGTCCCCTCAGGAGAATCACACCTTGCCGAGGAGGCGTGAAACCCATAATGGTCCGCACTGTGGTAGTCTTGCCCGCTCCATTGCGTCCGAGGAGCGCAACCGTCTCGCCAGCGTGCACTACGAAGCTGACTCCTTGTAAGATATGGCTCTGACCATAGAACGTATGTATGTCGCGCAGTTCTAGTATAGTTTCACTACCGCTGGAGAAATCACGCATCACGAGCTAACTTCTCCGCAATAGCACCTAGATAAATAGCACGTACACGCTCATCCGATCGGATCGTATGCTGATCGCCAGTTAGTATCATCATACCGAGATGCAACACCGATAAGCTATCCGCCAGTTGAAAAGCTACATCCATATCGTGCTCAATGATCAACATTGAGAGATCGCGAGGCAGTGTATCAATCAATTTGACGACACGGACTGTTTCGGCTGGTGATAAACCAGCTGTTGGCTCATCCAGCAGCAAAATCTTGGGGTGCTGCGCAAGAGCTAACAAAATCTCTACTTGCCGTTGCTCCCCATACGATAGCATTCGAACTGGCACATTGCGTTTATCGAGCATATCCCATTGATCGAGTAACTCGTCAGCTTTCTGGATGAGATACGTATAACTGCTCAACGGGCGAAGCATTGAGAACTTAGTGCCGGCTCCGCCCAGTAATGCCAACACTACATTTCGCCAGAGAGGCAAGTTCTGAAAGAGTGCAGTGATTTGGAAGGTACGAGCTAACCCGAGAGCAGTACGGCGATAAGCTGGTAGACGAGTGACTTCTTTGCCCAATAGAAAGACTCGACCGGAGTCAGCAGGTACCAGTCCGGTGATAATATTGAAAAGTGTCGTTTTGCCTGCACCATTCGGGCCGATAAGAACACGCCGCTCGCCTGCAGCGAGTTCCAGGTGTACATCTGACAGAACTCGCAGTCCACGGAAGCTCTTGCGGACTCCTTCAACTTTTAGCGTCGGCGTAGAAGCAAGATCCATCTACGCATCCTGTGATCACTTGGAGCGAGGTTGCTTGATGGTGCGACTCGAAAGCGAAACAACCGTTGTATAGCTTCATAGATACCATTTGGCGCTACAAGTACCGTGATCACATAGATTAAACCGAGAATTGCCAGCCAGCGCTCGGTATAAATACTAACAAAATGTTTCAGCAATTCGACTACTAATGCCCCAAAAACTGGACCAAAGAGAGTACCAGCACCCCCGAGAACCACCATAAGCAATGCTTCTGCAGATCTGACCACACTGAGGTCGATAGGACTCACAATACCGTTGTGATATGCAAAGAGGACACCCGCTACCCCAGCGAACAACGCTGCAAATAGATGTGCCAGATAGCGATGTAGCCACACATTATAGCCGAGAACTATCATTCGCGTTTCGTGCTCGCGAATACCCTCTAGACTTGCTCCAAATGGGGATCGAGTGATCAAGAACAAAATACTCACCGCTATTATGAAAATCACGGCGGTGAAGATGTAAAAATCGACTGAGTTCGCTGCTTTTAATGGTAGAGGACTCAAGTCTGGGCGTGGAATGGCTGGAAGACCGTCATCACCGCCTGTAAACGACCGCCACTTGAAGGCTACGCCCCACACCACCTGAGCCAAAGCCAGAGTGAGCATCATAAAGTACACACCGCGGGCGCGCAGACTCAGCAGCCCAAAGAGCGCTGCCAGTAGTAGAGTGGCGGTGAGGCTCGTAAGGACTGCGAGTATAACATTATTTTGCACGCGCAATGTAAATAGACCCACTCCGTAAGCAGCGAAGCCAAAGAATGCAGCATGCCCGAAGGACCATAGCCCAGTGTAGCCCAATAATAGATCTAAGCTCATAGCAAAGAGTGCGAAAATGAGTACTCGCGTTGCCAGATTAACATAGTAGGGCGGCAAAATGGTGGGACCAAACACTACAAGTAAGGCGAGTAGTAGCAGAAAGACCCAGCGTACTAGGAGCATGTCAGAAGGCTCGTCCGAAAAGTCCCTGGGGACGAAGCACAAGGATAGCCGCCATCGGGGCAAAGATCGCAAATAGGGATAGCTCTGGGAAGGAACTGCGCCCGATGGTGTCGATGATTCCGATGAGGAGTGCCCCGAGGAACGCACCGCGCAGGCTACCCATGCCTCCCAGGATCACAATAACTGTCGCCAGTAGCAAGATATCGAAATCGCCCCCGGGGTACATACCGACGATCGGTCCTCCTAACGTACCTGCGACACCTGCCAAGAGGGCTCCGAGAGAGAAAACTCCTGCCATCACCAGTGGCACATTCACTCGCATCGCCTGAGCCAACTCCGGATCATCCACAGCGGCCCGTACCATCAGGCCTAGCCGCGTCCTCTCCAATAAGATCCAAAGTCCGATCGCCACTAGGAGCCCAACTCCGATAAGCGCCAAGCGGTACGATGGGAACTGCTGTGAACCGATCGGCACTGCTCCTGCTAGCAGCTCCGGCGGACGGATTGTCCTTGCCGTGCCACCCCATATCCCGAGAGCAATATCACCGAGTAAGAACAGCAAGCCCAGGGATAGGAGCACCTGCGCTGGTTCATTATCAGAATAGCGGCGAAAGAGCAACCGCTCCGTGGCGAGGCCCAAAGCCATCATAGCAACACCCGCCACACAGAGTCCGGCTAGAAAGCTTCCAGTCACCTCGATGGTGACCAATCCCAAATAGCCACCCAGCAGGTAGTAGGACCCATGGGTGAGGTTGATAATGCGTAAGAGGCCCAGAGTAAGAGTGAGTCCTACCGAGACCAAATAGAGGAGTATTCCATAAGATAGGGCATTGAGCCCTTGGATTGCCCAAACAGTCATATGCTCGCTCGATAACTATGTATCGTACGGCCCAATCAGACAAGCCGCTCTATGGAGTACATATGCAGACCTATAGCTGTTCTAGTGTCCGGTCACTTCGTAAAAAAGGGCATGCTATGCGAGCTATCGCCTCATCTGGGCAAGTACCTGTGGTAACTGTTCCTTGGTAACGTTCACCAGCCTGCCCTTAGTCTCACCCCATGGGAAGCTTCTAACCTCATCTAGCGTACGATCCCAAGTAATTGACACGTTCTCGTAAGTCTTTAGCAGTCTCTGAACATACTGATCACCGCTCTTGTCAATGCGATATACGTAGATGTTTTGAATTACGTCGTGGTGTTCATCCAGCTTTACTGGCCCCTTTGCGGTCATCATGTTAGTCTCGTACAGCGCGTTAAGGAGCGCCTGTTTGTCCTCGACATTGCCATTAATCTTCTCGATTGCTGCCGCAATCACCTGGGCACCAGCGTAGCCATTGCCTACATCGTAGGAGGTGAACCGGCCGGGAAACTTCGCATTCCACAGGTCCAACAGCTTCTTGTTTTCGGGACTTTCGTATGCTGATGAATATACGGAGTTAGCGATGATGCCCACAGCCTTGTCTTTCAACTGGGCGAGATTGGCTCCATGCACGACAGTACCAAAAATATCATAGATAGGGAGTTTACTCTGAGCGCCATAAACCGCGAACTGCTCACCGAAGCGAAGACCGTCGGTTCCAGGTAGGAAAACCGCGATCATATCGGCTGATGGGTCAAGCTGTGCCAGGAACGGTCCGAAATCATTGGTACCCAAGGCTGGATACAGCTCTTGAACGATAATGCCACCCCGTTTGATGAAAGCCGATTGAAACCCGCTGATGGTCTGAGTCCCTCCAGCATAGTCTGAGCCGATCGTGATCGCCCGGCGGCGCCCATCTTGATAGGCGAAATCCGCCATCGTATCGGTGAGGCCGCTGAGCACCTGGGTGAAGCGTGTCAGATAGGGGCTAGTAAATCTCGGGTTGATCATCAGATCTTGAGCCCCGCAGTTCCCTGTGATAGCTAGTGGGATCTGTGCATCTTTCACATAAGGTGCAACCGCATAGCAGATGGCTGTGCTACTGATGCCGGCTAGCAGATGCACTTTGTCATTTTCAACCAGTTGCCGTGCTTTAGTCACTCCAACATCCGGCTGAGACTGGATATCCGCAACTACTACCTCGATACCCCGCCCAGCTACCGTACGGTTGATCGAATCAAGGTAGAGATTGAAAGCGTCGAGATTATCTTTGCCCTGACTAGCGAGCGAGCCAGTCAACTCCTCGAGAAGTCCGATCTTAATCGGCCCACGCCCTGTTGCCGGCGCTTGGGCCTGTGACCCGGCACCCTTTGATGCCGGGCCAGCCGCCGATTGCCCTGTCGACGCCCCAAATGGAACACACGCGGTTATGAGCCATATACTGAGAATGCCAACAATGGGAGACAGACGTATTTTCATCATGGTTTCACTCCAATCGATTCAAACCAGTGGTTCATATAGTGAACCGCTAGTCCAATAGGCCCTTAGCGCCGGTGGCACGCCTCTCGCGAGTAAGTTTTCAGACCAATTTTAGAAGTCGCTCCTTGCCCTGTCAATCCTGATCTCCAAGCTCCTATCCGGCGCCATGGGGGGGTTAAAAGCGAAGAGGCCGCGCTCGACAGCCGAGACGCTCACGCTCGTCATCAGCAGCAGGTAAATGCTGTGGTCACTATATATATGTCTGGGTCCAGATAGCCGCGCTATCCCCGTCCCAAGCCAAGCGAACACCCGGTCCTACTGGTCGCACGCCGCTCACCCGGCGCCATGGTACCTGCAGGCCATGACCGTGCTCTTCTAACCGCAGCTCCAGCATATCTTGCCCATCCGCATGGCGCTGCCTGGATGGTCCCTATCTATTACCTGCGCGGGCCCCCCGATCGCCGTTCACTCGCTTGGCACGGCTCCTGCTACATCGCGCGCCCACTGGTGGAGGGCTTGACACCTGCATGGACCTGCTCTACAATCCGTACTAACCATTGTCTCGATATTACCATCAATGATTCATTATACGAACCGCTATCCTGACAAGCTCTCCGGCTCCCTCGCGAGAGGGCTGCGGCTGCTGTCTGTGCTCGGAAGCTGCGGGCCAGAGCTGGGATTGTCAAAGTGGGCCCGCGCGGCGGGGCTGGACAAGGCCACCACGTACAGATTGGCACAGACGCTGATACAGCTGGGCTATGTGCAGCGGAACCACACGAGTCAGACGTACCGCTTGGGCGTGCGGGTACTGGACCTAGGTTTCGCCTACCTGGCGAGCGTGAATGTGCGCGAAGTGGCCCTCCCTTATATGCAGGCACTTGCCGCCGAGCTCAACGAGACCGTAAGTCTCAGTGTACTCGATGGGACGGACATCGTCTATCTCGAGCGGTTCCGGCCCAAACGGCTGCACGTGAGCGTGGAGGTGCATGTCGGCTCACGTCTTCCGGCTCACTGTACATCCATGGGTAAGGCGCTCCTGGCGGCGCTCCCCCCTGAGGAACGGGAGCAGCGGCTCGCGAGCCTTCGATTGGAACCCTGGACACCGCGGACCATTACCGACCGCCGCGTCCTGGCTAGCGAACTGGACCGCGTTCAGCATCGCGGGTTCGCGATAAACGATGAGGAAACGGTTCTAGGGCTCCGGTCGGTGGCTGCGGTGATCCGTGACCGCAACGGCTGTGGGGCCGCGGCGCTCAACGTAGCTGTTTCGGCAGCTGTCTTCTCAGTGCCCGACCTCGAGATACGTATCGCTCCCCGCTTGGTAGCGACCGTCGAGCAGATTTCGGCACACCTCGGTTGGACACCGAAGGAACCGATGGCAGCAACTCATAGCACGGGTATCGAGGAATCCTGATGGATCAGAGGCGTGGCACACTTCTAAGGTGACATTCATCACGCAGGTCCGATAATACTGATCGAAGGAGGGAAGTAGCTACGTTATGCGTGTTCGGATCACCGAGTATCTCGACATTGACCTCGATGATCGTCACTGGCACTGCAACCGCTGCGGCTACGATATCGGTCCCGCCGAGCGATCGTACAAGGAAGGCTGTCTCATTGCAGAACGCGATCCACGCGAGGTACACCCACCCATCGGGAATGACCCACATTTCAACTTCTCCTTCGATCCCGAATGGGTGCGCTTGATCGAGTTCTATTGCCCGAACTGCGCCACTCTGGTGGAGACCGAGTACCTACCGCCCGGTCACCCGCTCACCTGGGACATCGAGCTGGATCTAGATGCGCTTGAGCGCAAGCATCGCGGGGCACACGCGGGAGGGGCTCAATGAGCGTTCGCATCGGCGTCGACGTCGGCGGCACATTCACTGACGTAGTAGTCGTGCACGATGGCCAGGTGGTGCGCGGCAAATCCGATACCACGGCCTATGACCTAAAGGTCGGGTTCTTCAATGCAGTCGCAGTAGCAGCTGAGCAGCTCGGCCAGAGCCCTGACGCGCTTATCCGCGAGGCCGAGTCTATCGTCTATTCGACTACTATCGGGACCAATGCACTCATCGAGCGTAAGGGCCCACGACTTGGGCTCATCACCACCTACGGCTTTGAAGATACGATCCTCGTAGGTCGAGGGCGTAGCTGGGCTGACGGGCTACCAACTGAAGCTAAATACGACCGCGGTCGAGCCCGGCGACCAACACCCCTCATCCCACGCCATCTCATCGTAGGTGTGCGCGAGCGACTCGACTGCTTCGGCAATGTGCTTATGCCACTCCGAGACGAGGACGTCCTGGAGAAGGTACAGTACCTCGTCGACCAGGGAGTACGCGGATTCGTCGTCGTCCTGCTATATTCTTACATCAACCCGGCACATGAGCGCCGCATCCGCGAGCTGATCCGTGAGCAGTATCCAGAGCCCTACCTTGGGCACATGCCGGTCTTTCTTTCGAGCGAGGTATCGCCGCAAATGGGCGAATATCGTCGCACCATGACCTGTATCCTGGATGCATTCCTGCGCATTGAGACCGAGGAGCATCTGCTCAACCTCACGGACGAGCTACGCGATCTCGGCTACCACCGGCCCTTCTTGATCGCCAAATGCAGCGGTGGAGCTTCGTCCTTATCCCGGACTCGGCCGATTCACCTCTTTGGTAGCGGGCCAGTGGCCGGTATCATCGGCGCGAACGCAGTCAGCAAGGCCTATGGGATCCCCAACACACTGGTGACAGACATGGGAGGGACGAGCTTTGATCTAGGACTGATTGTAGAAGGGCGAGAGCGGATGTATGAGTACGATCCCATCATTGATCGCTGGCGTGTCCAGGTACCACTAGTCGCTCACTGGTCTATCGGGGCTGGTGGAGGCAGTATCGCTCGTGTCGAGGATGGCATCCTCAAGGTAGGCCCTCAGAGCGCCGGCGCTCTACCGGGCCCGGCCTGCTATGCACGCGGTGGCACAGAACCCACAGTTACCGACGCAGATGTTGTACTGGGTTACATTGATCCAGCTTATTTCTTGGGAGGGCGCATACCTCTCGACCCTGCGCGCGCCGAGGCAGCAATTCGAGAACGCATAGCCGCACCTTTGGGGATAGATGTCTATACTGCTGCCTGGAATATTAAGCATCTAGTCGATGGCATAATGGGACAGGAGATCTATCGTATCGCAGCACTTACATCAGGTTTAGATCTACGGGAGTTCACTCTCTTCGCCATGGGCGGTGCTGGCCCTGTACACGCGGCGGGCTACGCAGTGGCAGCTGATGTCTCACGGGTAGCCACATTTCCCTTCGGGAGCGTCTGGGGGAGCTTTGGCACCTTAAATCTGGATGTCCTGCAGACATATGAGAGAACACATTCAGCGATTCTCTTCTCTTCCCAAACCCAATGCTATAACACAAATGCCATCGATCCATTTAACCAGGCTGTCGACGATCTCCTCGCTTACGCACGCCGTGACATGGAGGAAGAGGGATTTGAGCTCGGAGAGATTGCATTCCAGCTAGAAGTCTTGATGCGTTTCGGTCAGCAACGCCACACTCTCCCTATTAATGCCCACAAACTCCACCTGGAGAACGAGCAGGATATCCGGTGGCTGGTGGACCGATTCGTCCAGGCATACGGTGAGGCCTACGGGTCAGGCGCTGTGTACTTGGAGGCAGGTGTCGAGATATTAGGGCTGCGACTCAATGCAGCAGCCATGCTGCCCAAGCCTCCTCTCCCCCGCGCCTGCTCGACCTCCACCAACCCGGGTCCGAAATGCCACCGCAAGGCCTATTGGGGTCCACAGCACGGCTTTCTCGATACCCCCGTGTTCCAGCGCGAGAGCTTGCAGCCCTACGTGGAGCTTACCGGACCCGCATTGATCGAGTCTGAAGATACTGTCTGCGTCCTTCCTCCTAGTTGGCGCTTCCATCTAGACGAGCATCTAACTGGCTGGATGGAGCACATGGGAGACGACTGATGGGCAAGCTGCGGGAGCGGATCCGACTGTTCGAAGGGCTCGTGTACGACCGCCATCCCTACGGCAAGGCGCCCGGCCGCGACCCCGCCCTGCTGGTGCGCGGGATCGAGCCCCCCTCGCCGCTGGAACTGGAGGGCATGAAGGCCTTCGACGCGGTCGAGCTGGAAGTCTTCCAGCACAAGATGACCGCCATCGTCGAAGAGGCGCGCGACGTGTACATGGCCTTGTCCATCTCCGAAGGGATCATCACCGGGGACATGAACACCAGCATCTTCACCCCGGAGGGAGACCCGGCGGTGGTGGCCACGGGCATCTACTTCCACACGCTGCTGAACTACGCCCCGGTCAAGTACATCATGACCTACTACAAGGACGACCCGACGGTGGGGCTCAAGGACGGCGATGTCTATTTCTTTAACGACCCCACCTGTGGCGGGGTGCACACGTTCGACATGTTCGTCACGGCCCCGATCTTCTACGAGGGCACGCTCATCGGCTGGGCGGAAGTGGGCGGCCACCAAGGCGAGTGCGGGTCGATTGCACCAGGAGGGTTTGCCCCGACAGCAACCAGCCGCTGGGAGGAGGGGCTGCATGTGCATGCGTTGCGGATCGGGGAGCACTGGGAGCTGCGGCGGGACATCCTGGACTTCATGCTCAACTCGGTGCGGAACCCGTTCGTGTTCGCTTCGGACCTGAAGGCCCGTGTGGCCACCTGCAAGCGGATCCGGGACCGCGTGGTGCGGGAGGCCGAGCGGCGGGGGCCTGCTCAGGTCGCCGGCGGGCTGCGCAAGATCCTGGCGGTGACCGGCGACTTGGCACGGGAGCGCATCCGCCAGCTCAACGATGGCATCTACCGCGCCATCCTCTTTAACGACGGGGTGGGCACGGATGAGGGGTTGGTCCGCCTGCCAACGACGATCATCAAGGAGGACGATGAACTCATCTTGATCAATCAAGGGGTCTCGCCAGAGAACCACCGAGGGCCACAGCATTGCACCTGGCATTTGATGAAGGCGTCGATGGGCGTGTACTTGTTCACCTATTTCTTTCGGGGGCTGCCGCCCAACATCGGGCTGTTCGATCCGATCACGGTGCTGGTAGAGGGCCCTTCGGTAGCCAATTGTACCGAGGAGGTGGCACACGGCGAGGGCAC
>Ga0209810_1001837_pt1 | contig 28912 bp, 25 predicted proteins | sample Coa_R1_7_FD_187159 | JGI IMG/M metagenome (GOLD analysis project Ga0209810, IMG submission 187159) | Surface soil microbial communities from Centralia Pennsylvania, which are recovering from an underground coalmine fire - Coalmine... | ecosystem: Environmental > Terrestrial > Soil > Unclassified... | reverse complement strand
GAACAATGGGCCAGTGGAAGGCCAGATCAACCGCCTCAAATTGCTCAAGCGAAGTATGTATGGACGAGCTAATTTTGACTTATTGCGCCTGCGAGTCCTCGATCATCGAAAGTGGGCATGAACCCTGCTCAGGGACATGAAAAGGGGGCGTTGAGGGAGCGGTGGGGTTCAGTCGAAGAAATTTTCTCGTTCCCATGCCGCGTGTGGAGAGCTACGAGCAGCTCAATCAGTTTCTCGTCCAGGAGTGCCTGCGCGATGATGTGCGCGTGGTGCGTGGGCAAGCGATGACGATTGGGCAGGCCTGGGAACAAGAACGGCCCTTGTTGCGTCCGTTGCCGCGCCAGGCGTTTGAGTGCTGTGTCCATCGGCAGGTTCATTTGACCCCCTACAGTCAGGTCAGCTTTGAGACCAACCGCTATTCGGTCCCAGCCGAGCAGGCTCGCCAAGTCCTGACCCTCAAAGCCTATCCGTTTGTCGTTGAGATTTCCGACGGCAGACAAGTGCTGGCTCGCCATCTCCGTTGCTACGGGCGCGAACAGGATGTGTTTGACCCCTTGCATTACCTCTTCTTGCTTGAGATGCGCCCTGGAGCGCTCGAGTATGCGCGACCGCTACGGCAATGGAAAGCGGACTGGCCTGCCTCCTACCATCGTCTGCTCGCCCGTTTGCGGGAACAGTGGCCCGATGGCCGAGGCGTGAAAGAGTTCATCCGCATCTTGCAGCTTCATCAGCAGCATCCGGCGGCTCAGGTTGAGCAAGCCATCGAGCAGGCTCTCAACTTTGGCGGTCCCCATCTCGATGGAGTCAAACATTGCCTGGCCCACCTCCAGAGCGGGCCGGTTGTGCAAGGGTCCCTCGATCTCTCCGACAAACCTCACCTGGCAGCGTTGGGAAGCCAGGCGATTGATTTAGCCTGTTACGAGCAACTCATTGAGAAAGGAGTCGCCTCATGAGCCAAGAATTTTTACTCGAAAACTATCTGCAGCAGTTACGCCTGCCCAGTTTTCTGCACTCGTATCAGCAACTGGCCACGGAGGCGGCGCACTCCCATCTTTCCTACGAACGCTACCTCTTTGGCCTAGCGCAAGAGGAAGTGAGCAACCGGGAGGGACGCCGGATTGAGCGGCTCATCCAACAAGCCCATTTGCCCGTTCTCAAAGACCTAGCGGACTTCGAGTGGAATTTGGTGCCCTCGGTCCCCAAAGCGCGCATTCTGGAACTGGCCCAGGGAGCCTACATGGCTGCCGCTGAACCGGTGATCTTGCTGGGAAACCCTGGTCTAGGTAAATCACACGTCGCGACAGGGCTGGCTCTGGCTGCCTGCCGGCAGGGCCATCGCGTGCGCTTTTACAACGTAGCCGGACTCGTCAATGATCTCATCAAAGCGCAGCAGGAGTATCAACTCTCGCGCGTGATGGCTCAAATCGGCAAGTACGAGCTGATCGTGCTGGATGAGCTGGGCTTTCTCCCCTTTCCCTCGACGGGAGCACAGTTATTGTTTCAGGTCTGCTCACTCTAACCAACATACTACAGACCAGTCTTCTCCACAGCGCCAATTCATTCAGGTGACGGCTCCCCATCATCCCCTGTCGGGCCAGGTGTTCCCGCTGCTGCGCTCTCTCACCAAACAAGGAGAGACCTACCTGGTCATTCAACTGCCCTCTGGGACCACCCAGCAAGTACCTCTTCGCTGGACTGATCAGTGCCCTCCGCTTCCTCCCCCCCAGGCTCTGCCTCTGTGGAGTCTCACCAGCGTCCGTTCCCTGCTTGATATACTGAAGCAGTTACAGGATCGAGCTTCATCAGAGGAGGCGACCGATGAATCTTCCGCCAGCCATGTGGCTCACGTTTCCCAAAGAAGCCCAGCGCGAGCTGATCGCACAACTGGGCAAACTGCTGCATCGTCATCTTCACGCCCAGCGCATCGGAGGAACTCATGAATCATGCTGCTGCCATTCAGCAAACGCATCTGGACCGCACGGCGATGGTCTATGTGCGGCAGTCCACCCCCAAGCAACTGGTGGTCCATCAGGAGAGCACGCGACGGCAATATCAACTGGCCGAGCGGGCCGAAGCACTGGGATGGCCCCGTCCACGCATCGTGGTGCTGGATGAAGACCTGGGCCGCTCCGGGGCCTCAAGCAAAGAGCGTCTGGGGTTTCAGCGCCTGGTTTCCGCGATCGGGTTGGGGGAGGTGGGCCTGGTGCTGGTCACCGAAGTCTCGCGGCTCTCCCGTCTCAACTCTGATTGGCACCGGGTGCTGGAACTGTGCGCCGTCTTTGATACCTTGCTTGCTGATGACGAGGGGATTTACGATCTGCGTGATCCCAATGACCGCCTGGTGCTGGGGTTGAAAGGGACGCTCTTTGCCGCAGAATTACATATTCTTCACGCTCGCATGCGTGCAGGTCTGCTCAACAAAGCACGACGAGGAGCACTGGAACTGCGGTTGCCCGTCGGCTACCGGCGGGAAGCTTCCGGCAGCGTGGTCAAAGATCCCGACGAGCAGGTGCAATGGACCTTGCGCACCCTCTTCGAGCGCTTTGCCAAGCTGCAGAATGCACGAGCCGTTCAGCGCTCTTTTCAAGCAGAGGGACTGCTCATGCCTCGCTATGTACAGCAGGGAGTGGATGCTGGACGCCTGATCTGGGTGAGTCCCACCTACCAGATGCTCACTGAGGTGTTGACCAGTCCCGTCTACGCGGGGATGTTTGTCTACGGGCGCCGCACGCTGCAACCACGCCCAGGAGCACCGCAAGAACGCTGGGCCCATCGGCTGCCTCAAGAGGAGTGGGAGATTGTGGTTTCGGGGGTCTACCCAGCTTACATCAGCGAGGAGCAGTATGCGCGCAACCGGGAGCAACTGCGTGCCAACATGTACAATTTCATCCATCGCCGCCCCGGTGCGCCACGCGAGGGAGAAGCTCTGCTCCAGGGACTGGTCCTCTGTGGTCGCTGTGGGCGGCGCATGCAGGTCCAGTACAGCAAGCACGGTCCGCGCTACGTCTGCCGGGATGCCTCCGTCCGCTATGCCGCCTCGACCTGTCAATCCTTTGGCCAACGCTATCTCGATGATGCGGTTCGCGCTTGCTTCTTTGAGGCCGTGAAACCGGCCCAGCTCGACACGCTGCTCGCGGCGCTCAAGACGTTGGAGCAGGAGCGCAAGAATCGTGAAACGGGCTGGCAGCTTCGGCTGGAACGGGCACGCTATGAGGTACGACTTGCCCAGCGCCAATACGATGCGGTTGATCCTGACAATCGCTTAGTCGCTCGCGAACTGGAAAAACGGTGGAATACCGCCCTGGAGCAGCTTCAGAACCTGGAGCGGGAGTATGCCGTCGCGCAAAAGACGGCCCTGTTGCCCTTGAGCGAAGAAGAGCGGGAAGCCGTGTGCCAGCTGACGCTCAATGTCCCCGCCATCTGGCAGGCCGAAACGACCACCATGGCCGATCGCAAGCGGTTGCTGCGCACCCTCATCCAGGAGATCACCCTGACCCCTACAGCACCACGGCAGGCCACGATGACCATCTTGTGGAGTGGTGGCGTGACGACAAGCCATGAGATCGTCTGCCCTCCCATTGGCTGGCATTGTCTGGCTCCCACCGCTCTCGTGGAGCGATTGCGCGAGCTTGCCAAGCGTCTGCCGGACCATCAGATTGCCGAGCTGCTCAATGCCGAAGAGGTACATACGCCAACAGGAAAACCCTGGACAGCTGGCAGAGTAGCGAGCCTACGCGATCAGCACGCGATTGCCACCGCGTGTCCGGTCGAACCAGGAGCTGTCGCCGTGCGCGGTGATGGCCTCATCTCGACCCGTGAGGCAGCGCGACGGCTGCAGATCTCGTCCTCGTTGGTGCATGTGTAGGTGGGGCATGGTGTGCTCGCAGGTGATCAGCGCGGGGCCGGGTCAGCGCTGTGGGTGCGTTTATCCGAGCAGGAAGTGGCCCGCCTCAGCGGAGAAATCCCTTGTGCTAACTTCCTTTCCATCCGTGATCTCATGCGCCGCCACCACTGCTCGGCTGAAGAGGTATGGCAGTATGTGTGCCGAGGAGATTATCTGCCCTATCGGCGGCGCACCGGAGGACGCTGGGAATGGCGCTTTTGTCCACAGGATGTTGCACATGGTGAACAGAAATGAGATACAATGGAACCACGGACCGAGGAATCTGTCCAGTTAGTGCTCTGAGCAAGAGAGGGACGCATTATGGGTAACGAGGTTCCGCTCTCTACGAGCGAGTGGCAGTCATTGTGACGACGAACCTGCGCTTTGCGGAGTGGAGCAGTATCATGGGCGGCGATGAGCGCATGTCAGCGGCCCTGCTGGATCGGCTCACGCATCGCGCCACGATCCTCGAATTTGTGGGAACCTCCTATCGCTTTCGTCAGCAACTTCAGCACCAGGAGAGTCGGGAGCAAGGCGATGAGAAACTGGTCACACCGACAGGGGGGGGTCCACTTTTCGAGTAACAAGTGGCACCGTTTTCAGTTGAAAACGGTTGTTGTATATCAGCCTGCTGGCATACTTTTCGAGTAAAAACTGGTTCACTTTTCCCTTGCAAAATACAAGGGAGCGCAGAGCATCTTCTTTTAGATACCGGAGACCATTCCAATTCGGGGGCTACTTGCTGTGCTTTTCAATAACGATCTCCCTATGAGCTTTGTTCGCGAAGCTTGCGTTTGTTGATGGAGGTGTTGAGTGCGAGATGGTTTTTGCACCCAAGGAGGGTAGCGATTTTGCGCACCGAGAGCCCTAACTTGAGGAGATTCTTGATGCGCTCCAGATCGGCGTCAAACTTACTTTGAGCTGGCCCCGGTTTTGTGGAGTAGGGGAAGTTGGAATATACTACTCCACAGAAAGGGAGGGGCAAGATGCCAAAGGACCAACGAACGTTTCCGAGAGAGTTTAAGCTGGAGGCGGTGCGCTTGGCGCAGACAAGCGGCAAGAGTACGGCGCAAGTGGCTCGCGATCTGGGGATTGCCGATAGTACCTTGCATCACTGGTGCAAAGTGCTGACTCAAGAAGGGGAGCAGGCTTTTCCTGGCAGCGGACATCAGAGCCCTGAGGAAGAGGAGAGCCGTCGGCTCAAACGCGAGTTGGAAGTGGTGAAGCAGGAACGTGACATTTTAAAAAAAGTAGTTTCCATCTACTCACGGGATGCCAGATGAAGTATCGCTTTATTGCTGAGCATCAACAGGAGTATGCTGTCACCACGATGTGTCAGGTACGCGAAGTCTCGGTCAGTGGCTTTTATGCCTGGAAACAGCGCCCACCAAGTGCGCGCCAGATCGCCGATGAAGGGTTGAGCGCCCGTATTCGCCAGTTGCATCAAGCCTCTCACCAGATCTATGGCAGTCGACGCATCCAGGCGGACTTGGCCGAAGAGGGTAGTTCGTGTGGACGCAAACGGGTGGTGCGCCTGATGCGTGAGCAGGGCCTGAGCGGGCGGCGACGACGGCATCGAACGGTCACGACTGATAGTCAGCAGAGTGACCCCGTCGCGCCGAATCTCCTGGCTCGGGATTTCCGTGCCGCCGATGCCAACACCAAGTGGGGCACCGATATCACAGGGGTCTGGACTGCCGAGGGCTGGCTCTATCTGGCCGTGGTGCTCGATCTCTTCTCGCGCCTGGTCGTCGGTTGGGCGATGGCCGCTCATCGCGATAGTGGGTTAGTCGAGCAAGCCTTGCGCATGGCCCTGATGCGCCGACCCCCCAACAGCGGTCTGTTGCATCATTCTGATCGAGGCAGTCAGTATACCAGTGGCTCCTATCAGGCCCAGTTGGCAGAGGCAGGGATCGTGGTGAGCATGAGCGGAAAAGGGGATTGCTACGATAACGCGGCCATGGAGTCGTTTTTCAGTTCGCTCAAAGGGGAGTGGACAGATTGGCACTCCTATCAGAGCCGAAAGGCGGGCGCAGGGGTCGATCTTTGAGTATATCGAAGTGTTTTACAATCGGAAACGCCGTCATTCGACGCTGGGCTATCTGAGCCCAGTGACCTATGAGCAACAGAAAGGGTGAGTTTCCAAGTTCTCTCACTCCACGAAAGTGGGGCCACCCCAGGCTGTCTTTACACAACACTCGGCATGGCCTCCTTCAGCGAGACGATGACAGTCATTTCTGACCCTCACTGTCGTAGGGTGCGTTGGACCTAAACACTGCTCAAAGGCGATGTAGGCACGTTGTAGCAACATTTTTGCTTGCTCGCTGTTACCTTGCTGTGCGTGAAGTTGCGCCAGGTCGAGAAGGCTTTCAGCTGTGTTACGGTGATTTAACCCTAAACACCGCTCACTAGTAACAATGGCTTGTTTATAGAAAAGCTCCGCTTGCTCGTATTTCCCTTGTTCCCGATAGAGAGCTGCCAACCCAGTGAGCGGTCGGGCGGTGTTAGGATGCTGTGGCCCCAAGGTTTGTTCATAAATATGCAGTGCGCGTTGATACAGAGCTTCGGCTTGCTCGTACTTCCCTTGCTCGTAATAGATCACAGCTAGCCCATTAAGTGGCATAATTAGATCAGGGTTTACTGATCCCAAGGCATGTTCCCAGATCTGTAGGGAGCGTTGATAGAGAGCTTCAGCTTGCTCGTACTTCCCTTGTAGCCTATAAAGGGTTGCCCGATAGTTAAGTACATAAGCAAGTTGCGAATGTTCAGAACCCAGTGCAGGCTCGCGGATGCGCAAGATCCGCAAGTATAAAAGCTCGGCCCTCTCATGCTTTCCTCGTTGCTTATAAGAAGCTGCTAACCCAGTGATGGGTTCAAAATACCCTGATCCTACAGCTTGCTCCCAGATTTGCAAAGCACGTTGGTACAGAGCTTCGGCTTGCTCGTACTTCCCTTGTTCCCAATAGAGAGCTGCCAACCCAGTGAGCGGTCGGGCGGTGTTAGGATGCTGCGGCCCCAAGGTTCGTTCACAAATATGCAGTGCGCGTTGGTACAGAGCTTCGGCTTGCTCGTACTTTCCTTGCTCGTAATAGATCACAGCTAGCCCATTAAGTGGTATGGCCAAGTCACGATTTACTGGTCCCAAGGCATGTTCCCAGATCTGTAGGGAGCGTTGATAGAGAGCTTCAGCTTGCTCGTACTTTCCTTGCTCGTAATAGGTTGCGGCTAGCCCATTAAGCGGCATAGGCAGATCGGGATGCTGTGGCCCCAAGGTTTGTTCCCAGCTACTTAAAACCTCTCGATAAAGTGGTTCAGCTTGCTTGTACTTCCCTTGTAGCCTATAGAAAGTTGCCATATCCCTGAGCAAGTGGGTGACTTGAAAATGCCGTGGTTCCAAGCTTTGTTTATAGATACGCAGTGCCCGCTGATATAACGGTTGTACCTGGTTATACTGACCGCGTTCACGAAGATAAGTCGCTGCTTTCTGTAATAAGTTAGCGAGCACCAAATCCTCGTTAGAATCTAGAATGGCCATTGCACATGTTAACACATGTGATAAGAGTTTTTCACATTTTTTCCATATCTCTGGATCTTCAGTGATGGTTTCAGGGAAAAGCATATTAAGGTGCCGAATTACTCGTTGCTGCCATTGTACTTGTTCCTCTGCACTCATTGTTTCTCGAATAACGACCTGCACGAGACGATGAATAGTGAGTATTTGCTCCTCTGGATGTCTTTGCACCAAGGAACAGTGGCAAAGTGCAGCAATAACTAAATCAAGCTGAAAACGATCAACATCTACTACCTGTAGGGTCGATCCTAATTCTGATGTCCCCTTTGTAAATATTTCTATTGCGATGCTGTCAGGATACAAAAAGGCACACACCTGAAGCAACTCTACTGCTATCGGGCTAACCGCCTCGATTCTCTGCTTGGCCAACATCACTGTTGCTACAACCGAATTCGGGTGGCTTCCATCTGAGGTACCACGCCATCCAAGGCATGTCAAGCGTTGTTGCTCATAATATTGGACATAATCAGCTATGGTACATCTCGTTTCGTCGATGTATGCTCCTGCTTGGTCAAGCGCAAGAGGGAGTCCGTGCATAGCCTTTACGAGTATTTCTGCCACCTTGTACTCAATAGGTGAGCACATCTGTCGTTGGTTTACCTCTTCACTATGAGTTCCCTGCTTGAGTACTTTCGCACGGCGTAAAAACAGCAGTATCCCTTCTTCTTTCTTCATAGGCGATAGCTCTAAACACTGAACCAGTGTCCCAAGTGTGGGTTTTTGCGTCGTAATAAGGATTGCTCCTTGTTGAGCTGGCGGCAGAAAGCGATGGAGCAACTCAATCTGCTCTAAGTTATCCCAAATCAGAAGCCATTCCTTGTGTGTACTTAACCATCGCTGTACAGCTGCTACAATCTGCTGTTGATCTGATTCTCTCTGTTGAGGTAAACCTAATATCTCAGCAATCTTTTGGAAGCTGGCAATAATATTCTGCACTGTCTCAGCTTCGATCCAGAAAATGGCTGCATACTCTAGCGCATATCGGTAGGCGTATTCTAGTGCAACCTGCGTTTTCCCAATTCCTCCTAAGCCATATAAAGCACATGATTTTTTACACGCAACATTTTGCTGAGAGCCCAAGAGGAGATGTAATGCATGCAGGATCTCTTCACGGCCACTAAACATCTGGTTACGAGGAAAGGGAATGCTCCAATAAGGGAAGTACGTCGTTAGGCAGGCTTCCAAGAGTTGGCGTGCTTCCAGCCCATCTAATTTCAACACTGTCGAGATTTCCTGTATTATGGCTCTGCTATTCGGAAGGAAATCTCCCCGTTCCCAGCGACCAACACTGTTGCGATGCAGGCCGAGACGAACGGCAAGTTGCTCTTGCGTAAGAGATCGCCGTTTACGAAATGTTTTTAATAGTTCTCCAAAGGAGGAAGGAAATTCGATGCTCTCCTGCATTCTTGAGTAGCTCCAATCTAAACAATTTTCACTATGGTGTACCCCATTGTCAAGACAAAAAATGACCAAAAGGTAGGTCAAGGCAAAATGCAAGGCTTCGGGGTTTTGGGGGTGGATAGGCGCTTCCTGTGTCCAACTCCTGACGGTCAAGCATGTGCTGAACCCTTGCTGATCCTGTTGCCATTCTCGCTTTACGCGCCACCGTTTTGAATCAGGAATTCGACCAACGGTGGGAGCGCCGAGTCCAGGAGGTTGATCTTGACCCGAAAAAATGGAGACCCCAAAGCTGGGGATTAACAACTCAACTGTTCATAAGCAAGCGGGCTGAGATACTGAAGGGTCGAGTGTCTACGCCTGCGATTGTAAAAGGTTTCGATGTACTCAAAGCTCGCCCTTCTGGCCTGCGCTCGGGTCTGAAAGGACTCCCCTTCAATGCACTCTCCTTTGAAGCTGTGGAAAAAGCTTTCCATGGCCGCATTATCGTAGCAGTCAGTCGTCCGGCTCATACTGCTAACCATGCCTTGCTCTCGTAAGAGGGCTTGATAGCTCTGGCTGGTATAGGTACTGCCTCGATCGCTGTGATGCAGTAATCCAGCCTCTGGACGGCGACGAGCTAGAGCCATTTCTAAAGCCTGCACGACCAGGCGGGCATCTTGCGTGGCTGCCATGGACCATCCTACCACCATGCGCGAATACAAGTCAAGCACCACGGCCAAGGAGAGCCAGCCTTCTGCCGTCCAAATGGAGGTGGTATCAGCTACCCATTTGGTATCCGGCTTCTCCGCATGGAAATCACGTCCCAGCAAATCGGGAGCAACCTGTGCTGCTGGATCGCTGTGCGTGGTGATGGTGCGATGAGCCGCTTTGCGCGCAGCCAGTCCCTGCCCGCGCATCAGACGAGCCACGCGCTTGCGCCCACAGTGAATGTCCTGTGCCTGCAATTCGGCATGCACTCGTGGGCTGCCATAGACCCCTCGGTTAACCTGAAAAGCGGTCTTGACCTGTTCAGCCAGGCGGGCATCTTCTCGGCTGTGTTGGCTCGCTGGGCGCTTGCACCAGGCATAGTAGCCGCTCACCGACACTTCCAGCACCCGGCACATCAGCGTAATGGGATACTCGTACCGATGCTGGGCCATGAACCGGTAGCTCATTGCGGGCCGCGCGAGAAGATGCCCAGCGCTTTTTTTAGGATATCGCGCTCCTGCTTGACGATTTCCAGTTCCCGCTTGAGGCGACGCACTTCCTCTTCCTGAGCGGTCTGATGGCCGCTGCCTGGGAAGGCTTCGTTGCCATGTGCCGCCAATTCCTTGCGCCATTGATGGATCGAGGTATCCGAGATGCCCGGCTCGCGGGCCACGTGCGCGATTGGCTTGCCGCTCGTCTGCGCCAATCGCACCGCTTCGCGCTTAAACTCGACCGTATAGGTCTTTTGCTCCTTTGCCATGATCTTGTTCCTCCTTTGTGGGTAGTATACCCAAAGCTTTCACCACTCCACAAATTCGGGGCAGGATCAGAAGCGACGAACGAGGACCAGAAGCCAGAGCGATTTTGCTACACAGGGCAAATCGGCAAGCGTGCGGGTGTAGTGGCTGTGGATACGGTGAGAAGGATGTTGACACGGTGGGCAAACGGCTTCGCTGGTTCCCACGGCAAGAGACAAGGTCAGCGTTTGTGAGCTGATTTCGATCTGCTCTAAGCACAAATGTCCAGGCAGACCAAGCAAAAGGGTTGGTTGAATCATGCGTTGAGTGAAAACCTGAAGAGAAATGGTGGAAGACAAATGTTCTTTTTAGTATACCACATCTGCATCATCGAAAGTGGGCATGAACCAGGGTCTGGGGTACAGTATACACCTCTCTATGAACAGCTACATGGTGCATTCTCTATGTTATGCTCTACAAGGTTGGTAGTACAAAGCTGTAGGACTTATCATCAGGCAACCAGTTAATCTGCTACGCACACAGATCTAGGATATTAAGAGGATATGCTCGGAAAAAATGAAAAACTTGTTTTGGATATTTCCCGACAGAAGCTCGCTGAAGCAGCAGCCATTAGAATATGAACATTACTGGAAGGAGTACATAGAAGCAGCCAAGCGCGTGAACTTCCGGGTACAGGTGATCAGTGCTGAAGCTATCGATGTCGTCTATCTTTCAGATGGTACTGTCCATACCTTTGTGGATAGCCAACCAGTTTGTCCAACTGATACGATTTTTGTTACAGAGCTTTACACCTTTCCTCATCAACAAAGAGACATTCTTTCGCAAATTACTACTTTTAAAGCTTTACAACTTCAAGGCTTTTATTTACCGATTGATCCCGAACTAAGTATCGTCATGAACGATAAATTGGCGACACATCTCTTTTTTCATCGCTTACGAGAACAGGGGATGAGTATCCTTCCGAGCATTCGTCTTATTGCTGGAAGAGACCTTGACTACCACAATTTGGAGCAGTTATTGACTCAATTTTCCTTTCCGCTCCTTGTCAAACCAGCTAGTTGGGCAGGGGGGATCGGAGTTACGCTAGCTCACAATTTGATTGAGTTACGTAGCCTTTTAGGCTTAGCTAGTGGATTTGATTGCGCGATGATTATACAACCCTGGATTAGTTCTCCTGAACTCGTCGATTATCGGGTTTTCTTCGTTGACGGGAAACCTCATACCATTCTTGCTCGCCGAGCTCAACAAGGTAATATTGTTGCTAACCTCAATCGTGGAGGGAAAGCAGAACTGGTTGAGATGCCAGAAGGTCTCTTATCGCCCGCTCTTCTTGCTGGACAACTTATCCACCTTCCCTTCTTTTGCCTGGATTTTCTCTTTGATGGGCAATCCTACTGGTTATCAGAAGTAGAGCTTGATGGAGGTATTCTCGATGTAGATCGAGGAAGAATGCAAAGGCTGTTTATGGATAGGTTTAACGCCTACAACAATGCGCATGAAACATGGCTAGAAACGATTGAGGAGAGGTTTCCCTTTCGCTCTAACAGTCACTGATGAGAAACGTGACAGAGAACATCATCTCGTAAACAAGCTTATCACATACAAACGAATTAGCATTAAACACGGAAGGAGATGTTTTCAACTTTATGTTGTTACTAGCTTCATCTCATATTAGGGAAATAGTGCAAGAAGCCCAAAACGATCTCAATTACCTGGAACAGGATCGATTTGGCCCCGAACAGGTGAGAAGCATCCAACAACGGAAGTTTCCGCTCCTTTGGAAACGAGCCATTACAGCACCATATTACGCCGCTTTTTCAGGAGAAACAGCCGAAAAGTTTGAAAAAGTCCCTATCACTCCGAGAACAATAGTGAAGCAACAAGCAGAATTATTCTCACCGCTTCACGCTAAGCCCCCTTTGAAGTACTATGAAACTTCAGGAACTTTAGGGCTTCCAACGCCAACTCCACGTCTGGCGGAAGATATCATCTGGAATACTATCTCCGTTGCGAGCCTTTGGAAACACGTTATACAACAGCAGGATCGCGTTGCATCGTTGTTACCCTCAGATGTTGCTCCTATAGGAGATCTCATCGCCAACGTTTGCGAGTACCTGGAAATAGGGATGGTGCGTTGCTATCCCTATGCTATGGGTATTTGCGACTGGGATAGATTGGAACATATTTTCACTACTTATCAGCCTACCTGCATCTTTGCTGCGCCTGGTGTCCTCATTCAATGGATGAGGCTGTTAAAGCAACGCGGAAAGTTTGAGACTGTGAGAGAAAGCGTTTCAAAGATTATGCTTTTGGGTGAGGTGTGTACACCAGGGCTTCAACGCATGCTGGCGCGCAACTGGCAAGCCCAAGTTTTCAATGCCAGTTATGGAAGTACAGAGACAGGTACAATTGGAGCAACTTGTGAATACCAATCTCTTCATGTGCTTCTCTATAGTTATATTCTTGAACTACAGATTTCAGGAGAATTGTACCCGCCAAATGAGGGGATTCGAGGAGAATTAATTGCTACTCCGCTCAATAATTTCGCACGCCCCTTGTTACGTTATGCAACTGGTGATGTAGTTACATTCTCTTCATCTGCGTCGTGCCAGTGCGAGTTAGAACTGCCTATAATGCGTATTCAGGGAAGGAAAGAGGATCAACTCCAATTGAATGGCGTTTCACTAGATATAGAAACGATAGAACATCTTGTTTACGAATTATCAGGTATCACTGGTTACCTGATCGAAATGAGTGCTAGCTCTGGGAACGCACGGCTGCTTCTTGAGAAGGACATCGACTTTGATGACAGTCAGCACGACAACATGCAAGCTCTCCAAGATGATTTCGCCGCTCGTGGAATAGTATGGGCAGATATTGTTGCTCTTAACCAACTTCCGTCTATTACAAAAAGTGGAGCTGGACAGAAGAACTGGAAGAAAACGAATGTGAGGATGGTACCGTAGATGGCTTTAGATAACCTTGAGATCACCGCAGTTTCGGACCATCTCAGAACTTACAGCACACAGGATGGCGGCGCATGCCAGCATGTTGCTGATTTATGGTGCACCTATGCAGCTACACGCGCTTTAGCCTGGTTAAACGCTCAACCACGCGACGTGCAGAACTGTAGAGGCTTCATCTTGAATTGCCAAAATGCTGATGGAGGCTTTGCCTGGCAGCGAGGCATGCGTTCTGACATTTGGGCAACCTATTACTGTACGCAAACGCTTGCGCTTCTGGGATGTGATATTCCGCAGAAGCACCAACTGAAAGACTGGCTGGCCTCCCTTTTGACCACGGAGGGAGGTTTTGCGATGACACCTGGCCAGCCGCCGGATATTTGGGCCACATATTATGCCATTCGCACTTTCTATGAAATTCTCCAGCAACCACTGGACTCGCTTTTGCCAGTTTATCGCTGGCTTGCAGCTACCCAACAGTCATCAGGTGGCCTGGGATGGAATACACAACCATGTACTGCTGATGTCCGCGCATGCTATTATGGTGCTGTTGCCTGGAAAACTATGGGGGCCACACAGGCAGATATTCCAGGTTGGGATCAACTAGCTCTGTGTGGATGGGTACAGGATCGTCAGACTCCCGTTGGAGGCTTTGTTTTTCAGGAGACAGATGTTATTCCCTGCTTATGGGCAACTTTTCGAGCGATTGGAGCGTTGCATGCTTTGGGAAGTGAGCCGATAAATAGAAAGAAATGCATAGAGTGGATTTTAAAACAGAAAAAACTTGGTTCAGGTTTCGCAAGATGGGAAACATATCCTACTGTTGATGTCTGGGCATGTTTTAGTGCTATAGGGGCGTTAAATACGCTGGGATATCAGTGGCTTCCCGTACAACGAGCAGCAGTTGTGGACTTTTTACAGTCTTGTCAGCTTCCAGGGACGGGTTTTACGTATCGGGAGCCAGAATACGCTGGCGATGCTCTGGCTACCGCCGCTTTAACCATCAGTTATCAGCTAACCCAAAGTACTCCTTATGAATCTAATCCTCTCCAACAAGGTCGTATACAATGGTTACGGAATGCTCACATGCCCTTTGAAGATGGAGTAATGTACATGCCAGGGCGCGGAGCCGAGGTTCGTTGTACTCTCTGGGCACTCAGTGCATTACGCACTGCTCAGCAATCACAACTCGATAGGCCACGGCTTCTGAAATGGTTTCGGGAAATCCAGAATCCCGATGGTGGATTTGGTTACTGGCATGGAAGAGGATCAGATATTGTGGCAACAGTGTCGGTTTTAGAATGCCTCCAACTACTGAATGCCCCTTTCGATGAGATTGATTGTGTTCGCGTGATACAGTTTTTGCGCAGTTGTTCCACAGAAACTGGTATCAAGTATTCCCCAGAAGGGGAGATCACACTCACAACCTTATGTCAAGGGATACGTGGCTTCTTTTTGCTGCAACAGTTTGAGGATGCGCAAAAACATGTTTCTGCAATTGCTGCTTACACAAGCAAGCTCGGAGGCTATGCGGCGCTGTCTGGCGGTATTCCTGACCTTCTCTCGACCTATCAGGCTGTGTATACACAACAAACTCTTGGGCAACCTTGGGATACCCATGCCATCGACCGTTTTTTAAAAAAAATCCGTCGATCCTCAGGGTATTGCTGGACGCCCCTGAGTTGGCAGGATGCTGGCCCACTCGCTACCTGTTTGGGTTTATTGCTTGAGCAAGCCCTATCGGCGGATCAACGACAATCTGCTGTCGAACTTTTGCCACTTAATCTTTAAAGGATTGTTGCCATGCCCACATTTCTTGTTGAGACAAATGTGACAACAACCGAGTTTCGCCAACGTGTTGCCAAAAAGGTATCTCTCTGGCTCCATCATCAGAACGTCCAGATGAACCATGTCATTGTAAAGTTTTACGAGTTGACACCCGAGCGAACCTTTAGCGGGCCTTTTCCTTTCGATAAATTTCCTGGGATAGCCCGCCAACAGCAATCTTTTGCATTTGTTGCTTGCCAAATTGCAAAAGGCCGCCCTCCTGAGTTTCTTTCAGAATTAGCGCGAAAGTTTGTTGAAGCAATGCAACCTGAGGTGGATAGTAGTCGTGCATTTATCAGCTTTCAACTTGTTGATCCAGCACTCCACTTTGTTGGAGCTACTTTGCAGAAAGGCATGAGTCATGAATACACAGAATAATTGCACCCAGCAAATCAAGCAAATTCTCATAGCTGTACTGGGTGAAGAATTGGAGCAGTTTGATAAACATGTACCACTCAAGGATATCTATGGCTTTCGTTACGATAGCATGAGGGTACTTGAATGTGTGGGGGAGATTGAAGAAAAAATAGGAGTAGAGATCGATTTGCTCAATGATGATTTAGTTCGAACCTTTGAGTCCCTTGCAACAATTGATGAATTGGTTCAGAAGAAACTAGCTGATCAACAACTCTTGCTTGCGGCATTTGGAAGAAGTAAATCCAATGAGTAAGTTATGGAAGCAAAGAACAATCCAAGGAGGTTCATCTTTGAGTTGTGCCATTCGGATACTTGAACCAGAGAGCTTGTTGGGCCAACTATTTCAAGCACAAAGCTGGCCTACGTATCAGAAGTGCGCCCTCCTCTCTCAGAATCAGGGATCTTTGAATAGTGCTTGCTGGTCGGTAGACTGGAGTGAATATGCCCCACAAGAAAGGGAAGAGCTATTTGAGAAGCTTATTCCTCTGTGGGTTGGTTTCCATACATCTGGTCACACCGGTCTCCCTCAATTATGGTTTCGGCAGCGCCAGCAACTTCTCGCGGAAATACTGCTTCTGCGTAGGCTTTGCTCTGAGGAAACGGTTGATGGCATCATTACTTTCGCTCCAGTTCATCATATTTATGGTTGCCTATGCTCGGTTCTGTTGCCCCTTTTCCTGGGTGTCCCTGTTTGGTTTCATCCGATAGAACATCCAGCGTTTATAACCCATACTGAGCTCGCTCATCCATTGTATATTGCCATTCCTGCAACCTTGACCTATCTGGAACATGAATTACGCACGCTAGAAACCTATCAGCATATTACCGTGGTTCATAGTACCGCGCTGCTCTCTCTACGGGGAAATCATCTAGTGGAAAAACTTTTCCCCAAGCTCCGACTGATTGAGCTTTTCGGTTCTACCGAAACAGGGTTGGTCGCGACCCGTGTTCAGCCAACTACGAAAGATGGGTGCTGGAGCCTAGCAGATGATGTAACCTTTGCATCAGTCCCTGATGATCTCGCGCAGGAAGTTCCCTTAGAAATTGAGAGTTCTAGAATCGCCTGGAATCAAGAGGGGAACACCTTCTCCACGTGGAAACTCGATGATTTGATCTATATGGTAGATCAACGCACGTTTCGATTTGACGGGCGCAGAAATCATCTGGTGAAAGTGAATGGCCAGCGCATCCACTTAGGGTATATCGAGGAAATTTTACGTCAAGTTCTCCACTGTCAAGATTTGGCGTGTGTTATCGTCCCGGATATGGTGCGTGGCGAAAACTTTGATGTGCTGGTTGTGCCGAATGAGGATACCCCCTTGTTGGGCGACGTGAAGCGAATTTGTTTTGAGGCCCTTGCTCACCAAGTGCATCCGCGCAACGTTTCAATTGTTCAGCATATTCCACGTAGTGCTACAGGCAAACTTCTGTATCAGGAGGAGAGGGGATGAATACTTTTGATGTCCTTGTAGTGCAAAGGATGGTTCAACGTGCGCGACAAATTAGCCATTTTCAGGCAAAATACCAGGATATTCCTGACCCCATCAATGAAGATACCTTTCTGAAGTTACCTTCTATCGATAAATTGGACCTTCGGGCAGGGTTTCTGGAAATGGGTCAATTGGCTCTCAATGAGCGTCTAGGCACCTATCTCTTCTCTAGCGGTGGCACTACCTCCCATCCATTGCTCAGTCTAATACCTTGCCATATGTTCATTCAGGATATCATCCAGCACTGGCGTCCTCTCACTCGGGATGACGTCCTCTGCAATCTCTATACTCCGGGTAGAATGTGGTCGGCCCACTACTTTTACAATGCTCTGGGAGAGCAACTCGCCGCACGAACGATTGCCTTTGGGCCAGTACAAGATGAGGAGATATCCACTTGGCTCGACTTTTTCGAGCAATACCAAGTGACAGCCATAGCTGGGACGCCTACAACGCTCAAGCATATCCTTGCGCATTGTTCCGCCCAAAAGAGATCCCTAGCCTTTATTCGGAAATTCCTCTGGGTAGGTGAGGCTATCGACATGGAGCTGGCTCAATTGCTTCGAACAGTTACCCCTCAAGCTCAAATGTGGGGGCTGTACGGGTCAACAGAAACATGGGTGATAGGGTATAACTTTCCAACGTGTCCATTCAACACATTTCACGTCCTGCCGTACCAACACGTCGAAATAGCCCAGGGTCGCCTCCTCGTTACGAATCTCCACGCCGATTGTGCAAATATTATTTTGCGTTATAGCGTTGGTGATGCAGCAGCAATAGTAAAATGTCCTTGTGGCTGTGTTTCTCCTGCCCTTCAGATCTTGGGGCGAAATGACAACTCCTTCAAATTATGGGGAACACTTATCTCTCCACAAGAGATTCTTGATCACATTTCACGCATTGCCAAACCGCTAGAGGCGCAATTGGCTGTGCTTCGTAAGCCTTCTGGAGAGACTGAACTGGAGGTACGGATGGTCTCTCATCCGATCCAAGAAATAGACACTTCTTTCATACGTCAGAAGCTGTTAGAGGCATTTTTTGATATCAAGTACACTGTGATGGATGAATCTCACCAACTCTCGGTTGCGCTGGTTCCGAGTCTTTCCATTAATCGTAGAACCCAGAAAACGCCTATGGTTGTCTGGGAGGAGGTCAATTGTGAAAAATGATGATGTTTCTGCATTGCCTCATGTAAAGTGGCAAAACACTTTTGCTCACTGTCTCGACGCGGAAATTGTTTCTTTCTGGCAGCCGCTGTCTGAACGCCATCAATACATGGCAGCTGACCCCACCTGGATACTCAAATGGGAGAAAGGTTTTGAGGAATATATTCGGCGTCTCGATCCTCTCTGTAAGGCCTTCGTTGATTGGTGCCCTGTATCTTTATCACCTAAGAATAGTATTATGCCTTTCTTAGTGACATATAAAGATAACATTGATATAGCTGGTTTTCCAACAAAGTACGGTAGTAGCAGCGGATTTCGTTCGTACCCTATAAAGTCCGCTTACATTGCTGAAAAGCTTCATCAAAAAAACTTTCTATGCACCGGGAAAGTTGCAACAACCGAATTTGGTGTTGGGAATCAGTTTAATTGCGTCAATCCACTCTTTCCAGCTTTCAGTCCCAGCGGATCCAGCACAGGGTCAGCAGTAGCAGTGGCTGCTGGCTTTTGTGATCTCTCAATTGGTACAGATACGGCTGGATCTATCCGTTTCCCGGCAGGGAGCTGCGGCGTGGTGGCACTACGCTTAACAAACCGACCCGCCTTCAAGGAAGGCATATTTCCTGTGAGCCCTAGTATGGATAGTGTTGGGCTGATTACTCGAACTGTTGCAGGCCTTTCCTACATCTGGTATCGAGAGAGATTAAATGAATTAGGAGAAAGTATCTCGGAACAGCATTTGTCTCGTTCATCTTTAAAAATTGGAGTGGTGCAAAATTTTAGAAATGCAGAAGAAAATTGCCATCCAGAAATAAGTGAGGCTTTCTCCCAATTAGAACATATGTTGGAGCAAGCAGGACAGACGCTGGAACCAGTAGAGTTAGAATGGTGGCACTATCGTGAGATAGCTTGGTTACTCCTTTTAAAGGAAATTTATGATGTGCATACTGCACTGGCCACAAAAATGGATATAAAATATGAAGCGGGAACGCGGGCATCTTTCATGTCAGGAGAGCATATTACGCATACGGATTATTGTGAGCTACGATCTTTGCAAGAAACAGCGAAAAAACTAGCTTCTCGCGATTTAAGAGAGGGAAAATATGATGTGTTGCTTTTACCTCTTGATTCTGACCTACCGCGAAACTTGGTACAACCCCCTCCCGCCCAAACAATTCCAAGCTATGACAAGATCCAAGCCCCTGATTTGGGATTTACTAATCTCGCAAGTTTTGTCGGAATCCCTGCACTCACGTTACCCATAGCGATTGCCTCATCAGGAGCGCCTATTGGCATACAACTGTTTGCTGCGCAAAGAGAGGAGGAAAAACTTATCCGAGCAGGGTTACTGATTGAAAATTTGGTGAATCTTCTCTAGTTTTTCACGGAAAAGGTGTAAACTCATGGAAACTGTCCAAGATACACTTGATACACTGGTTGCCCCGCAGCAAAATTCACATCGGGAGGTTTCTGGATTCTTCAAAATATGGTTTCCAAGCTTTCTTGTTTTCTTTGCGAATACATTAGGGCTTTTTGGCATTAAATGGTGGTTTGCGCTTATTCCCGGAGGAAGCAGCATTTTAGGTATTACTGTAGGGATCGCAGATATTGTAGCAATAGTAGTAGTCGTACTCTTCGCAGGAAGCATCGATCGGAATGATAAGCCTACTATTCTTAATAGTATTAAAGGCGCGATGATGTTGGGACTTGTTTTATTATTCCCAATTTTTTTGATATCTTCGGTTAACGTAGAGTTCATAATCGCTATCATAGCTTCCTTTCTTATCATGGATTGTACATCCGAGCTGTATAGTGCGTCTATGGAAACGATTCTTGCTGATCTTACTCCTAAACGTTGGCCTTCGAGTCGTACTGCTGCCTTAATACAAATAGTAAGCCGAGCAGCAAGCTTAGTTGCTCCTCTTGCAGGCGGAGGATTAATCGCCATCGGTTGGCTCTGGTCTTTGCCGCTACTTGGCATCGTAAGTATTTGTACTGCCTTGGGCTTGCTCTTCCTCTGGAGGAAGGTTATTCGCGCGCAGCAGGTTGCAAAGATCTCAAACAATGAGAAAGTACCTGAGCAATGGTTACAAAGGCTTTTCTCGGATAGTCTGTCAGCAATCCAATGGATAAAAAATCAGCCAACGCTGATCTTTATGCTTATCATTTCTGTGTTGCTCAATCTTATCGTATTTCCATTTTACACGCTATTTCCAGCTTTTCTACAAGAACTTCACGTATTAAATGCAGTGATTATTTATGGGTATGGTTCTGCAATCTACGGCGGAGGCTTATTACTTGTTACTGTGATTTTTATGTTTTTTCCTTATCACCCGAAGAAGCCGATTAGTTTTATTACAATCCTTGTATGCTGTATTGTCCTCGATCTAGGTTTCATTACTTTCTTTCCCACCCCACTTATTTTGATCGGGGCTATGGGAGTGTTAGGGTGCTTGTTTATGATCGTAATCGTTGTGGTAGGGGGCATCTGGCTAGATCAAACGCCAGCAGAAGTGCGTGTAAGAGTCTTTAGCTTGCGCCGATTAGTAGGATATACAAGTCTTCCTTTAGGAGCGAGTTTGATGGGCATCGCCGGGGCAACCATAGGCTTTGTCCTGATCTTACGTATTCTGCTAAGCATCGTCTTAGTGCTCGTCGCGTTAACGTTGGGGATACTCTCTATACAAAAACAGCGTATGAAGCATGCCCAACAGGAAAAAAGGAGTTAAACATGAACAAATGTCGTTTAATCGTTATTACAGGTGGGGGATCCGGCATTGGAAAAGCCACTGCAGCTGCTTTTGCGCAGGCTGGCGATCAGGTGGTTATTTTCGGACGCACCGAAGCCAAGCTACAGAAGGCTGCCCAAGAATTGGGTGAGAATGTCACGTGGCGGCAAGTGGATGTGAGTATTAGGGAGCAAGTAACCGAAGCAGTAGCAAGCATCGTTGAACAATTCGGCAAAATTGATGTACTTATCAATAATGCAGGGTTTGTTATCGGAACAACAACTGATATGCCGCTCATTGAAGCCGAACGCGCCTGGGATGCCGTTCTCGATACAAATCTGAAAGGGAGTTTTTTAATGACAGTAGCAGCAGCCCCGCATATGCCTCGCCCAGGTGGACGGATCATTTATGTGAGTTCTATCGCCGCATACACCGGGGGGAGTCGAGCTGGATCAACAGCCTATGCCGCTGCAAAAGCAGGAGTGCTTGGTCTGACTCACGGTTTTGCACGTGAATTAAGTCCTCAGGGAATCACGGTGAATGCTATTGCACCCGGTTTCATTGCCAATACTGAATTCACAGGTGCCTGGCCGGAAGCACGTATACAAGGGGTTGTCTCAGAAACACCTGTTAACCGAGCGGGAATAGCAAAGGATATTGCTTTCGCAATTCAGTATTTAGCATCTCCGGATGCATCCTTTGTTACTGGTGAAGTGCTCAATGTCAATGGGGGATGGCGCTTCGGTTCCTAATATACCATACGATGGATACTTGCTGAGTGATACCATTCTGCGTTCATATGTCCAACCCTTCTCGCAGGCGAGAGGACTACAGAAACTGAGGCTTCCTTGTACGTCAGGACGCAGATTGGTATGAATGCTCTCCAGCATCATTCATACTCTTAGTGCATAGTCACGCAACCTTATCGGGAAGAGAAAGATGTGGTTCATAAGAACAGCCAAAATGAGAACAGACCCGCTCAGCCAACTGCTTTGCCGAAAGCAGACCGTTGGTTTCCACAATAGCACGCTTGCCATGCACCCACTTGGGTTCGATGGGATTGAGCCAGGGGCTTTTCGTGGGGAGCCGAAAGGGCAAGATACGCACGCCAGTGCCCGTCTGTTTGACCTGCCGATTGTGGTCTCTGATCCAGGTTCGCACGATCTGACTGATATGCCAGGACGCGTTGTCCCAGATCAGCAACCAGGAGCGCTTGCCTTGCGCCGCCAGCTTCTGGCAGCACCAGTCGAGAAATTGGGTGGTGATATCGCTCACGGGACGCCCGGTGACAAAGCGCAACCACATCTGGTCGCGTCTGGGATCGTCTGGCTGCCCCTCTTGCCACAGGACGCCATAACAGGCCAGGGCTTTCGGGTCGGGATGAGGTAAGCTGAGGATACGTGTAAAATCCGTAACTGTTCAGAAGGGGTCAAAAAATGGAGAAATCAGGGTGACCAGTAAGAGCCTGCTCCAGTGCCGCAAAGATCGGTACTCCCTGCTTGCGTAGCGTCGAGAGGTAGCTGCGAATGCGGCAGAAACTGATAAGGCCATCGGGTGTGCGGAAGCAGCCAGAGACCTTCTGCTGGACCTTCATCATACGCAGGTCGCGCTCGGCCTGATTGTTATCGAAGGGCACGGTGCAATCCAGCAGGAAGCGCAACACGTCCCACTTGCGTGTCGAGAAACGGTCCAGCAGGTTGCGTGCTGGGCTTTGTTTGGGCCTCCCAGGAAGGCGCTTGTACTGCTTCGTCTTTGGTGGCTTCTCGATCAGAGGATTGATCTGGTACCCGGCCTGGACAATCTGATCGTAGCGCGTGAGCAATCCAGCAAGAACTGCTGTTTCCAATACGGGCTGGCCTCGGACGCGGGCTTGTTCAACTGCCTCTTTCATGTCCAGCAGCAGGTCTTTCATCTCTTTGGCCCACTCCTGCTTGAGTTCCTCTTCAATGAAGGTCAGATCACGCAGATGGTGGACGTTGCACAATGCTTCGCTGAACCGGTAGCCCTGGTAGCTGGGGAGGCCATCATGCACCGAGATGCCCTCGAAGAGCGGCGCAATACCGATTGCATCCATGCCCTCTCGCCCTCGTTTCGGATGTGCGCCGTAGTGAGTGAGATGCTCGGTGGCACACACATGGACCCACCAGCCCTCCTTCCCCACACGCATGCCGGTTTCGTCTTGATGCAGGACTCGAACCTGGATCAGCGCCGCTTTGAGCTTCGTTTCCCACGCGGCAAGATGCTGGTGACAGCACTGGACAAAGCTGGCAATGCTCGCGGGGGAGAGTTGGACGCCGAAGAGATCGTGTAACAGTTGGCTAGCGCGAGCGTAAGGAACCGTCTGACCAGCAACCAGATACGTTGCGACAGTCTGAATACCTGTTCCATATTGCGCTGGTGCCAGCACGTCTGCGGGAAACGCGGCGTGGGTCACCTGCGAGCAGTATGGGCACTGTTTCTCCTCGATCTGGTGCTCCATGACCCAGAGCCGTTTGACTGGCAAGTCGATTACCTGTCTGCACTCGGCTATCCGAGCCTCACAGGTTCCCAGGTCCTGGTGACAGTGGGCGCAGCGCTCAACTCGATGGGTCACAATCTCATCTGGAGTCTCTACCTGACGCAAGGCGTGCCCCTGGTGACCCGGCTGGCCTCCGGGCTTCTTGCCGCTCTTCTTGCGCAGCGATGTGGGCGTGCGGACAAAACGGTCAGAGGAAGGAGGCAGGCTGCTGTTGTGGCTATCTTTGGCCTGGCGCTGTTCAAGCGTGTTCACTCGCTCCCGCAGGCCCGTGATCACTTCTTCCAGACCCGCGACCTGCTTCTGGTCATCTTGCAAGCTGCTCATCGCCGAGCGTAAGCCTGCACGCAAGTCCTCATTGGCCTGGCGCAAGCGTTTCAGTTCTTCTTCCAGGTGCTGGACCTGCTCGTGGAGGCGCTGATTCTCTGCCCGAAGCTGATCGCGGTCTTCATCTCTGTTCATGGCTCTACTGTAGCAGATTGGCTGCCGCGACGCAATGACATAGCCCTTCTGAACAGTTACGGATTTTACACGTATCCTCAGCTTACCTCATCCAGGGGCTAGCTCTGCTTGAGGCACTCAGCAATGACGAGGAAGTAAGCCGGTATCTCTCCGGCGAGGAACTCAAGGAGTTAACCGATACCGACTACTACACCAGATACATCGATACCTCGTTCAAGCGTGTCGGCTTGTAACAGCATGAAAACTTTTTATTAACCAAAAAGTATCTTCGCCTCTTCAAGTCGACGAAGAAATTGACGATCACCTAGCCCTTCGAGTACTGTTCGTGCGCGCTCAAGCTGTGTTCGATCTTTGATACGTTGAGCGAGGATAATACGCATCCGCGCAGCATGAACGATGAGATGATGCTTCTCCGCCTCATCGATAGCTATAGCAAGGCGGGTATTATCATTAGTGGCCAACGCTTGCGCAATTTCATGACAGCGGAAGGCCACATCGCTCGAAAAGGATGGGGTGGATACCAGCGAGAGAAGTGAATCTGAGGAATGTACGCCATGTTCATTGAAGAACATGATTACAGCCAGAGCCAAACCTCTCTCCAACCTATCTGTAGGAGAAAGTTCAAAGTTAATTTTCATGGGATCGTCTTCGCGGTAGGCAGAAAGGATCAAGCGAGGTTTTGACGTGCTGTCAGGGAAAACACGGCTAAACACAGAAATTGCAGCATCTGCCAATGCCCGATCCTCACGGGCTAAAGCCAGTTGTAGAATGCTAAAGTAGCCATCGACGACGAAAAAGGCTGAAGCTGGATCATGCTGAATCTGCTCCCATATTTCTTTGAGTATTGCAAAGAGGTTGTTTAGCTCTCCCCACCTTCCGCCCAGGAAGGACGCCCCAATGGCGAGCGATGGCCCGGCACCGAAATGGACAAGCGATTCGCCTGGACGCCTCTGAGCTAAAGCATCCTGGATAGTTGCGATACATTTACTATAATTTCCAATGCGATAGTACACACTTGCTATGACATTGTAGGCATCACCACGTTCTTTGAGAGACAATTGAGGAGTTTGAAGGCGTCTTGTCGTGGCGGCTAGCACATCATCAAATGCATTCACCCTTGCTGAGAGAGATGCATAGCCATCAAGGGCTTCACTGAAGGAAGACCAATCGTGACACTGCTCAAAATAGGCAGCCGCAGCCAGGCCATCTTTCCGTCTAAGTTCTATCTCTTCTCTCGACACTTGTTCGTCCCAGTACGGTCAGAAAAGGTCTACAATGCGAATGCGCCATAACTCGTCTTCATCGCCTGCTGCCTCCGCTAATTGCTGCGCCTGTATGCGTAATGCAACCATCTCTTCCGAACTCGGACCCCTGGTCACATACCCACGTGTACAGACAATAAGCAGTTTGCGCAAGAGACGGGCTTTAAGAAGTGGAAGTTCTGCTTGAGTATGTTGAGCGTATTCTAACGCTTTTTGATAGGCATCAAATGAGGTATCACCCCATGGCATACTATCACCCATCTGCTCATAAAGGAATGTACGTTCGCTCTCAGTAGCAAGCTCAATAGCATTTTGAAGATGGTTGAATGCCTCAGCAAAGGCACCAGCACGGCTTGCTAGCTCTGCCGCACGTTTGAGGAAATGAAGCGCATGACTCCTATCGGCGGGTATCTCGCGGGACATAGATGAAAGTCGTGTAAGTTGCACAACTTCCCGATAATGATAGGCGAGGAGTTCTGTAAACTCATCAAGTCGCTCCGACGCGGAATTTTTAAGCCAGGTGGCAATTTTCCGATGAATGCGAATACGTTCTGCTCGTGAGAGCGTTCCATAAGCTACATCACGAATAAGAATGTGTCGGAAAATGAATGTACCGCCCTTAGCACGGATAATGAGGTCGCGTCCTAGTAGTCCTTCAAGGGCAGTATCAATTTGTTGGGGATGATACTCTTCCAGTACCGCCTGAAGCATGGATGGCTGAAAAGCCCGGCTTGCAACAGACGCAACCTGGAGTACACGTCGTTCCTCTAAAGAAAGCAAATCTAAACGGGCTAAAACAGCAGCATGAACTGTATCTGGCAATATGTGCGAGGAAGCTTCTCCCTGAAAAGATGTTCTCTCATGAAGCCCTCGAATTAATTCGAGAGCAAAAAAAGGGTTGCCGCCAGAATGTTCACCAATCTGGTTGCGCGTCGTTTCAGGTAAATCGGTGGCAAGTTGCTTCACCAGATCTTGTGTCTGTTGGGGTGTCAGTGGCTGTAAGGCGAGCGCGGTAAAGTTTGGCTGACCTCCTCCCCAGGTAGGACGGCGATCTAACAACTCTGGTCGGCTAAGCGCAATGAAGAGGAGTGGGACTTGCGTGCGCATATGCAGAATGGACTCAATGAAATTGAGTAAGCTATCACTGGCCCACTGTAAGTCATCAAAGATGATAATTCTTGGAGCTTGCTTTGCAAAAACCTCAATGAGCAATTGCCATGCCATAAAGATACTTTGGCGATCAGCACCTGTTCCCTCTATACCTAATGTTGCAAGTACGAGATCGGCAAGATGTGATGCATCCTCCAATTGATATCCTCCCTGGCAAAAGATGGCTATGACCCGCTGCTTGCTGACTTCTTCTCCTAAAAGCCCGGTCAGCAAGTCTCTCAGAGGCCAATAGGTCATTGTTTCCCCGTAAGGCAAACAACGTGCCGTTGCCACCTGAAATCCCTCGGCAGGATCAAGGCGATGCAGGAACTCTTCGACGAGGCGTGTTTTGCCCGTTCCGGCAGGAGCGACAATGGAGATGAGTTGTGGACGTTGCTCTTCAAGTACCCGAGCTTGTAAGACAGAGAGCTGGAGCATATCTTGCCTTCTGCCGACGAGGGGAGGACGGCTTATCTGACGCACCGGACGAACACCTTTGAGTACGTAAACCTTCAGAGGCTGATGCTTCCCTTTTACTTCAATGAACCGCCCTTCGTCAAACAAGAAGGCGGCCTGAGCGGCTCCTGCTGTCCGTTCCCCCACAAGAATTTCCCCCGGCTGTGCATTCTGTTGCAGTCGCGTCGCCATATTGACAGCATCGCCAGTGACCAGGAAATCCCCTTGCGAGAAATTATTTGTTGCAATGACCTCACCGGTATTAATCCCTACTCTCAATTGGAACATCGAACGAAGCACTGGGTCAGTTGCGACTTCTTTCTGTAATACAACTGCTGCAGCTAATGCCCGTTCAGCATCATCGCCATAGGCATGTGGAAGACCGAACACCGCTAACACTGCATCTCCAATAAATTTCTCCAGAAAGCCTCCATGAAGCGAGATTACGCGACAGGCCACAGCATAGTAACGCTCCATGAGCATACGGATATCCTCAGGGTCGAGTCTCTCTCCTAGAGCAGTGGAATTTACGACATCGGCAAAGAGAATAGTGACTAGTTTTCTCTCCTCAAGCATACGTACTCCTTTTTGAAATCGTTGTCGAAGCACCAGGAGATGTTGAAAGCCTTCATCATCGAGAGAATACTCGTAAACAGTATGCCCAGGAGCAACAGACTTTCCTTTTATTTCCCGAAGTCCCAGTTTCCTGGCTATATCATCGCTTTCCTGAGTGGTAGTGGTTGTGTATAATTTTTCAATTTGATACCCACTCGCTACTAATCCTCGCACTATATCAATAAACTGAACAATCATAAGACCGGCGTACAAGCGGCGTAAGTGAGTGGCTAAAGCCGGGTCAATGAGAATATTCCCCAGATAAATACTAAATGGTTGTAATCGCTCGAATGAGAGAATATCTTTGAGGCTGATATCTCGCTCAATTTTATATCCTTTTAGCAAAGCACCCAACACCTGGTCAGTACAACGAAACAGAGAGAGATATCCAACAACCTGACCGCGAACTTTAAAGGCAAGAAAGGTATACTCATTTTTTTGTTGGAAGGCGATTCGCTCAGGTAATGATCTAGTAAAAGGACGACCAAAGTGCCGAGCGTCAATGTGTAACTCCTCCATCAGGTCGGCCGGTGTTGATTTAACAAGGGAGAATGTCTCCTGTGCCAGTGCGAGGTTAGTCGAGATGGCAAGGGTATCAATATCTCTTTTCGGATAAACACCCTGTTTCATTCCGGGCAAGATGACTTTGGGAATAAGTCCTTGTTTTACTTGTTTATGAAACATAGTTTTCGATAGTTTAAGTTTAGCTTGTGCTTCACTAGCTGAATAATACAGATTTTCCTTCATAACTTATTCCCTACTATAGCGTGACCCGATGTACTGGTTTGCTTACTACCGGGTTCATATTCTCCAGAAGTCCTTTTAAAGAGGGAGTCTCTTCCCCCTGGCATACTTATGAAGTGACATCGAGGCAGAAGAGCCGTCAAAACTATGCTCGGTTCATTAGTTGTCTATCGCTTCAGGAGATTGCCTGGGGCATCAATTTAGTTATGATTATACCATATTTTTTAACCTTTGTAAACTTGTAAAAATAATCTTGACAAGCAAAATTATTATGATATATTATTGACTTATGAAACTTTTGAAACTATTGGGACACAAGAAAGTAGTCCTGGTCCGAAACTGCCACATTGCCTTGAACCATATCTAAAGGCATACAATGATACGAGTGGAGACCATACATGACAGCACATAAATCAAAAACATCGACATTGAGGGGAAAGAATGGCTCGTTAATTAAAACAATGTCTTCAGGACAACATTTCCCTACTGTTCAACATGACCACTGCAACGTAAACGCCCAGGTTACTCATAGTAGCAACTTAGATGTTATTGATTATGCATTACAATTGACGCATTTACTTCATATAGGACAGATCATATCTAAGCAAACAGATGGAGTAGCAAATTATTTCTGTCAAGAAATCAAGCGAATCACCCAGGGGCGTGTTCAACTGATCCTTCGGTTAAAGATATCTGAGAGCCTGTTTGAAAAGGGGTGACAGCCGGGAGATGGAGGAGGTACACTTGGAATATGAACACAAACCAATTGTACCCAACCGATCTGACCGACCGTCAGTGGGATTGTATCAAAGACCTGATTCCT
>Ga0209810_1001836_pt1 | contig 28918 bp, 27 predicted proteins | sample Coa_R1_7_FD_187159 | JGI IMG/M metagenome (GOLD analysis project Ga0209810, IMG submission 187159) | Surface soil microbial communities from Centralia Pennsylvania, which are recovering from an underground coalmine fire - Coalmine... | ecosystem: Environmental > Terrestrial > Soil > Unclassified... | reverse complement strand
AGGCCCGATGGTGGTGGCGGCGCGGCTCGAAGGGATCCCTTGCGCGCTCAGCGAGGCCGACGCCCACCTCGGCCTTGCGAACCGGCTCGCGGCGCCGCTCGCCGAGCGGGTCTTCCTCGCGCTGCCGCTCGGGCTCCAGGGGGAGAAGTACCGCGCGGTCGGCCGGCCGATCCCGGCCGCCTCGCGCCCGGTGGAGCGGAGCGAGGCGCGGGGCCGGCTCGGGCTCGCCGCGGACGCGCGTGTCGTTCTCGTCTTCGGCGGCTCGCTCGGCGCGCGCCTGCTCAACGAGGTGGCCCTCGACGCCTGGGCCGAAGCGGGCCCTGCCGTAATCCACCTCTGCGGCGAGCGCGACTACCCGGAGCTGCGTGGCCGGCCAAAACGCCCGGACTACATCCTCGAGCCGTTCATGGACGAGATCGGCGTGGCCTACGGCGCAGCCGACGTCGCCTTTGCGCGGGCCGGCGGCTCGGTCTGGGAGCTCGCCGCGGCGGGCCTTCCTGCCGTGCTCGTCCCCGGCGCGTTCGCCACGGGCGACCACCAGGAGAAGAACGCGCGCTGGTTCGCCGACGCCGGCGGCGCGGTCGTGGTGCCCGAGGCGGAGGTGGCGCGCACGCCGGGAGTGGTGGAGGAGCTGCTCGACGACGAGGACCGCCTCGCGGCGATGGCAGCGGCGATGCGGGCGGTCGCGAAGCCCGACGCAGCGGAAGAGATCGCGGATGAGCTCGTCTCCCTCGCAGCCGCTCGCCGGTAGGCGGATCTGGCTCGCCGGAATCGGCGGCGCCGGCATGAGCGGCTATGCGCTCCTCGCGCAGGCTTGGGGAGCCGAGGTCGCAGGCTGGGATCGGGTCGAGACCCCGTATCTGCGCCACCTCCAAGGAGTGGCGGTCGAGATCTCGCCCGAGCCTCCGCAGCCGCCTGGGGGCTGGGAGGTGTTCGTCTCGACGGCGTTCGCGAGCCTCGTGAAGGGCCGGCCGCGCGTCGACCTCCTCGGCGAGCTGGTCTCGCAGCGCCGCGCGATCGTCGTCGCCGGGGCGCACGGGAAGACGACGACGAGCGCGATGATCGCCTACTGCCTCGACCGGCTCGGCCTCGACCCGGCGTTCCTCGTCGGCGGTGAGGTCCCGCAGCTCGGCGGCAACGCGCGGGCCGGCTCCGGCTGGCTCGTCGTCGAGGGCGATGAGTCCGATCGCTCCGTCGGTGCTCTCCGGCCGGAGATCGCGGTGCTGCTCAACGTCGATCTCGACCACCACACGACCTTCAGCTCCCGGAGGGAGGTCGAGGCGTTCTTCGAGGACTGGCTCCGCGACGTTCCGCACGTCGTGCGCGCCGAGGAGCTCACGCGGGTCAGACTCGACCTGGCGGTGCCGGGGGAGCACAACCGCCGGAATGCAGGAGCGGCGCTTGCGGCGCTCGAGCTGGCCGGGGTGGCGCGGGCGGACGCCGAGGCGGCGATCGTCGAGTTCCGAGGCGTGGGCCGGCGCCTCGAAGCGAAGGGCGAGGCGCGCGGCGTGGCGATCCTCGACAGCTATGCGCACCACCCGGCCGAGCTCGCAGCAGATCTCGCCGCAGTGCGGGACGGCGGGAGGGCGCTGGTGCTCTTCCAGCCGCACCTCTACTCCCGGACGCGGCACCTCGCGCACGGGTTCGCCGAGGCCCTGGCGGGCGCGGATGCGGCCTGCGTCACGGAGATCTACGCGGCGCGCGAAGAGCCCCTGCCCGGTATGAGCGGGCGGCTGATCGTCGACGAGCTCGCGGCTCTTCGTCCAGGTATGCGCATCGGCTGGGCACCGATGCTCGAGGACGCCGCCCGCCTCGTTGCCGGCTGGGCTCGTCCGGGAGACTCCATCCTCACGCTCGGCGCCGGCGACGTCGACCGGGCGGTGCCGTTGATCCTCGAGGCGCTCGCATGAAGTTCGAGGAAGACGTGCGGTTGGCCCGGTTCACGACGCTCGGCACCGGGGGACCGGCGCGCGCGTTCGCGCGTCCGAGGACCGAGGCAGAGGTGGAGGAGCTTCTCCGCTGGGCGGAGCAGCGCGATCTGGAAGTCGCAGTCGTCGGTCTCGGCTCGAACCTGCTCGCGGCGGACACGGGCGTCGATGCGCTCGTCCTCAAGCTCGGGGGCGAGCTCGCGAAGGTCGAGACCGAAGGGTCGACGCTGCGCGTCGGCGGCGGGGCGGCGAACGCCGTCGCCCTCCACCGCGCGCGCGCCGCGGGGCTTGGCAGCTTCGAGTTCGCCTGCGCCATCCCGGGCACGATCGGCGGGGGCGTCTGGATGAACGCCGGCGCCTATGGCGGCGACTTCGCAGGCGTGTTGGCGCGTGCACTCGTCGCGACCGCCGACGGCAGCGGCTGGCTGACTCCCGCGGAGCTCGGCCTGACCTACCGCCACTCCGGGCTCCGGCATGGCCAGGTCGTGCTGCGTGCCGAGCTGCAGCTGCGCCCGCGCCCGCCGGACGAGATCAAGCAGGAGGTGCGGGAGTTGAACGCCCGGCGCAAGGAGGCGCAGCCGACGAACCGGCGCACGTTCGGCAGCGTGTTCAAGAATCCCGAGCACGAGCTGAGTGCGGGCAGGATGCTCGAGGCATGCGGCCTCAAGGGCCATCGGATCGGCGGCGCCCAGATCTCGCCCAAGCACGCGAACTTCATCGAGAACGCGGACGGCGCGACCACGTCGGACGCGCTCGCGCTGATGGCCGAAGCCAGGCGCCACGCGTACGAGCAGTTCGGCGTCCGCCTCGAGCACGAGGTCGAGTTCCTGGGTCAGCTCGAGCTGCCGGAGCTGTAGGAGGGACCGCCGCGGCGACGAACATCGGAAGATGCCTGCCAGGCCCCGTTTCGCTCGGTCCGTCGCGCGCGTCGAAGCGCTCGCGCTCCCGTGGCAGCTGACCCTGCCCGACGTGCAGCCGAGGGCATGGCTAGCTCGGTTAGCGCCCACGCGGCGCTCTCTGCTGGTCGGCTTCGGAGTGTTGGCCGTTGCGCTCGGCGCATACCTGATCGCGCGAGAGACGCCGCTCTTCGCGATCGACCGGGTCGAGGTGCATGGCGGCTCGCGTACGGTGCAGCGGCAGGTCCGGCAAGCGCTCGCTTCGCTCCAGGGGGCTCCGCTCGTGGGCCTCGACGGTTCGGCCGTCCTCCAGAAGGTGGACGCTCTCCCCACGGTGCTGCGCGCAAGCTACGACCGCGACTTCCCGAACACCCTCCGCATCACCGTCGTCCCGGAGCGGCCGGCGTCGGTGCTGCGGCGCGGGGCGGACAGCTGGCTCGTCTCGGCTCGCGGCCGCGTGATGGAGCGGCTCGGCTCGAGCCCGCCCACGAACCTGCCGCGGATCTGGATCTCGACCCGTGTCCCGGTACGCATCGGCGCGGACGTGACCGGGAAAGGCCCCGGAACGGCCGCCCGCGCTCTGGGGCTGGCCGGCGCGCTCGGGGCCCGGGTCGCCTTCGCGTCGTACGGGAACGGCTCGCTCGTCCTCCATCTGCGCTCGGGGCTCGAGCTCCTGCTCGGCGACCCCGGGGACGTGAAGCTGAAGGTTGCGGTGGCGAAGCGGGTGCTCCCTCGACTCCCGGCCGGAACGACCTTCCTCGACCTGAGCACGCCGGGCCGGCCGGTTGGAGGCACCGGATCGCCTACGATCAGCACGGTGCAAAGCTCTAGTAGAGGTTGAGGTTCAAAACCTCCACCTCCGGTTGACACCGAGGCCCGCCGCACGTACGCTCCGCCGCGTTGTTGCCAATGTCAGCCCCAATTCTCTACTGAAGGTTCAGGTTCGGAGCACATGACGACGAAGGATGCGGCCGGGAACTACCTCGCGGTGATCAAGGTCGTCGGCGTGGGCGGCGGGGGTACGAACGCCGTCAACCGCATGGTCGACGCCGGGCTCTCGGGAGTCGAGTTCATCGCCGTCAACACGGACGCCCAGGCCCTCATGGTCTGCGACGCGGACGTCAAGATCCACATCGGCTCGGCCGCGACGCGAGGCCTCGGCGCGGGCGCCGATCCCGCCGTCGGTTTCGCGGCGGCGCAGGAGAGCCGCGACGAGCTGAAAGAGGCCCTCAAGGGTGCCGACATGATCTTCGTGACGGCCGGCGAGGGCGGCGGCACCGGGACGGGGGGCGCGCCCGTGGTCGCAGAGCTCGGTCGCGAGCTGAATGCGCTGACGGTGGGAGTCGTCACGAAGCCCTTCGGCTTCGAGGGCCGCAAACGCGCACAGCAGGCCGAGCAGGGGATCGAGAACCTGCGCGACAAGCTCGAGACGCTGATCGTGATCGAGAACGACCGACTCCTCCAGGTCGTCGAGAAGCAGACATCCGTCGTCGACGCGTTCCGCATGGCCGACGACGTGCTGCGCCAGGGAGTCCAGGGCATCACGGACCTCATCACGGTGCCGGGTCTCGTCAACCTCGACTTCGCGGACGTGCGCACGATCATGCGAGAGGCCGGATCGGCCCTCATGGGGATCGGCGAAGCGAGTGGAGACAACCGCGCGGCCGAGGCAGCGCGGGCGGCCGTCTCGTCGCCTCTTCTCGAGTCGTCGATCGAAGGCGCGACGGGGGTCCTGCTCAACATCACGGGCGGCCCGGACATCGGCCTCTTCGAGGTCAACGAGGCGGCCGAGGTCGTGACGAGCGCTGCCGACGTCAACGCGAACGTCATCTTCGGCGCCGTCATCGACGAGACGCTCGGCGAACAGGTTCGCGTGACGGTGATCGCCACCGGCTTCGGTGGAGGCCGTCGCCGGCGGCGGGCCGCGGCCGAGCCTCAGCTCGCGGTTCCGTCAGGCACGCAGGAGCAGGCCGAGGAAGGGCTCGACGTGCCTTCGTTCCTGCGCGGCGAGTAGCCGCGCACGGCGAGTTTCGAGAAATCCGTTTCGGCAGGTTTGGACCCGCCGAAACGGGGCACACGAGGCGTGCCCTCAACAGGGTTGACCGTATTCGAGTCAACCCCACGACCCGGTCCGCCGCCCTGGTTCGTCTTCGACGAGCCGGGGCGGCTCCGTTCTGGGGCCGTTCTCGACTGAGCCGGGGCGGGGCCGTCCGGCACTAGGATCGGCCATGTCCATGCCCGGGACACTCCTGCAGACGCCGCTTCACGACCGGCATGTCGAGCTCGGAGCGCGCATGGTCCCGTTCGCCGGCTGGGAGATGCCCGTGCAGTACGAGGGTGTCATCCCGGAGCACCGCGCGGTGCGCACGGACGCCGGCGTCTTCGACGTCTCCCACATGGGCGAGCTCGAGGTCGAGGGGCCGCACGCCCGCGAGCTCCTGCAGGGCGCGCTCTCGAACGACCTCGACCGGCTCTCGCCCGGCGAGGCGCAGTACACGCTGCTCACGAACGGGGACGGGGGGATCGTCGACGACCTGATCGTCTACCGCGTGGGGGAGCACTCGTACCTCCTGGTCGTGAATGCGGCCAATCGCGAGACCGACTACCGGTGGCTGAAGGAGCGGGAGATTCGGGGATCGGACGTTCGCGACGTCTCGGACGACTGCGCGCTCCTCGCCGTGCAGGGTCCACGCGCGATCGAACGGCTGGGCTTGCCTGCGGCCGCGCCCTTCACGTTCGCCGAGACCTCGATCGACGGTGTCGAGGTAATGGTCAACCGCACCGGGTACACCGGAGAGGATGGTTGCGAGCTGCTCTGCATGAGCGAGGACGCGGTCAGGCTGTGGGACGCCGTCGTCGGGCGGGGCGCGGTGCCGTGCGGCCTCGGCGCGCGCGACACGCTGCGACTCGAGGTCTGCTATCCGCTGCACGGCAACGACATCGGCCCGGAGACCGACCCGATCTCCGCGGGTCTCGGCTGGACGTGCGCGCTCGACAAGGAGTTCGAGGGAGTCGACGTCCTCCGCCGCGTCAAGGCTGACGGTCCAGGGCGGCGGCTCGTGGCGTTCGTGATGGAAGAGAAAGCGATTCCGCGCCAGGGGATGACGATCGAAGGCGGCGGAGAGGTGACGTCCGGCTCCCACTCGCCGATGCTCGAGGTCGGGATCGGCATGGGATACGTTCCGGCCGCCGCGGCGAAGGCCGGCACGGAGCTGACGATCGACGTCCGCGGCCGCCCGCGCCGGGCGCGCGTCGTCAAGAAGCCGATCTACACGAGGGAGGACTGAGTGGCAGCCGCCGAGAGCTATCCCGACGACCTGAAGTACCACTCCGAGCACGACTGGGCGCGCGTCGAGGGAGACGAGGCCGCGCTCGGCATCACATGGTTCGCGGCCGACGCGCTCGGCGAACTCGTGCACTTCGAGCCGCCCGAGGTCGGATCGCAAGTGACGAAGGACCAGACGTACGGCGAGGTCGAGTCCGTGAAGGCCGTCTCCGACGTCATCGCGCCACTCTCCGGCGAAGTGCTCGCCGTCAACGAGCAGGTCGTGGAGGCGCCCGAGACGGTCAACGAGGACCCGTACGGAAAGGGCTGGCTCGTCCGTATCCGCCTCTCGGATCCCGGCGAGGCCGACGGTCTTCTCGACGCCGGCGCATACCGCCAGGTACTCGCGGATCAGTGACGCAGCACCCGTTCGTCGCCCTGACCGACTCGGACCGGGAGGAGATGCTCGAGGCGATCGGCGTCGGGACGGTCGACGAGCTTTTCAACGAGCTGCCCGAGGCGGTTCGCCTCGGACGAGAGCTCGACCTCGAGGCCGCGCTCTCGGAGCAGGAGGTGTTCGAGCACGTCGCCGGCCTCGCGCAGAGGAACGCCGACGCGAGCCGTGAGCTCTCGTTTCTCGGAGCCGGCATGTACGACCACTACGTCCCCGCGGTGGTCGACGCGATCCTCCAGCGCGGCGAGCTGCTGACGGCGTACACGCCGTATCAGCCGGAGATGAGCCAGGGCATCCTCCAGGCGATCTTCGAGTATCAGACCGCGATCTGCGAGCTGACCGGGATGGACGTCTCGAACGCTTCCGGCTACGACGGCACGAGCGTCGCGGCCGACGCCTGCTACGTCGCGAAGCACACAACCGGCCGCGGCAAGGTCGTCGTCACCGAGGCGACGAATCCTCAGGTCCGCCAGGTCGTCAAGACGTACGCGGCCGGATTCGGGCTCGAGGTCGTCGAGGTGCCACACCGCGACGGGACGACCGATCCCGACGAGCTGGAGCGTGCCGCGACCGACGCCGCTGCGGTGATCATCCAGCAGCCGAACTTCTTCGGCTGCCTCGAGCCTGCGCCGGATCTCGTCGCTGCCGCCGCGGAAGCCGGCGCGCTCCCCGTCGCGCACGTCGACCTCCTCTCGCTCGGAGTCCTCGAGGCGCCGGGCCGCTACGGTGCCGCGCTTGCGCTCGGCGAAGGACAGGCTGCCGGGAACTTCACCTCCTTCGGCGGGCCGCACTACGGCTTCCTGGCGGCGCGGGAGGAATTCATTCGCCGCATGCCGGGCCGCATCGTCGGCGAGACGGTAGACGCCGCGGGCGAGCGCGGCTATGTCCTCACCCTGCAGACCCGCGAACAGCACATCCGGCGGGAGAAGGCCACCTCCAACATCACCACGAACCAGACCCTGCTCGCGCTCGGCGGGCTCGTCTATCTCACGTGGCTGGGGCCGCAGGGGCTGCGCGAGCTGGGGGAGACCTGCCTGTCGCTCGCCGCGTACGCGAAGCAGCGCCTGGAAGAGCGGGCGGGCGTGAAGGCGGTGTTCGCAGAACAGGCAACATTCAAGGAGTTTGCGGTCCACGTCGGACGGAATGCCCGCGAGGTGGTAGCGGCGGCCCGTGAGCGCGGCGTCCATCCGGGGTACGCGCTCGGGCGCGACTACCAGGGGATGGACGACGTCCTCCTCGTCGCGGTCACAGAGCGGCGCACGCCGGAGGAGATCGACCGCCTCGCCGACGTACTCGCCGAGGTGACGGGGTGAAGCTCATCTACGAGCGCTCACAGGCGGGCCGCCGTGCCTCGGCGCTTCCCCGCTACGAGCAGCTGCCGTCGCCGCCGGAGCTCCCGGAGGACCTGCGCCGGCACGAGCCCCCGCGCCTGCCCGAGGTGCCGGAGTTCGAGCTCGTCCGCCATTTCACGGAGCTCTCGACGCGCAACTTCGGCGTCGACACCGGCTTCTACCCCCTGGGCTCCTGCACGATGAAGTACAACCCGCGGATCAACGAGCGGCTCGCGGCGCTGCCGGGATTCGCGCGGCTCCACCCGTTACAGGAGGAGGACGGGGCGCAGGGCGCGCTCGAGCTGATGTGGCGCCTGCAGGAGATCCTCGCGGAGGTGACGGGCCTGGATGCGGTCTCGCTCCAACCGGCAGCCGGCTCGCAGGGCGAGCTGACCGGACTGCTGCTCGTGCGTGCCTACTTCGCCGCCCGCGGCGAGAGCGAGCAACGGCGAAAGGTCGTCATCCCCGACACGGCGCACGGCACGAATCCGGCTTCCGTGACGATGGCCGGCTACGAGCTGACGCCGGTTCGCACGGACGCGCGGGGGAACATCGACGTCGACGACCTGCGCGGGAAGGTGGACGAGCACACCGCCGCGCTGATGCTCACCAACCCGTCGACGCTCGGGCTCTTCGACGAGAACATCGAGGAGATCGGGCGCATCTTCCACGGCGCGGGCGCGCTCATGTATTACGACGGCGCGAACCTCAACGCCGTGTGCGGCATCTCACGGCCGGGCGACATGGGCTTCGACATCGTCCACATCAACCTGCACAAGACCTTCTCTCAGCCCCACGGCGGAGGCGGGCCGGGCGGGGGGCCGATCGCGGTGCGCCATCTGCTCGAGCCGTTCCTGCCGGTGCCGGCGGTGGTGCGCCGTGGAGAGGGCAGCTTCGGGCTCGACTACGACCGGCCGCAGACGATCGGCAAGGTGCGCGGCTACACGGGGCCGTTCGGCGTCTTCGTCCGGTCGTACGCCTATCTGCGGATGTGGGGGCCGCGGCTCCGCGAGATGTCGGAGACCGCCGTGCTCAACGCGAACTACGTCCTCGCCCGGCTGAAGGAGGCCTACGACCTCCCGTTCGACCGCCTCTGCATGCACGAGTTCGTCCTCTCGGCGCGCACGCTGAAGCGCGAGCACGGCTGCACGGCGCTCGACGTCGCGAAGCGGGTGATGGACTACGGCTTCCACCCGCCGACCATCTACTTCCCGCTCATCGTCCCGGAGGCCCTCATGATCGAGCCGACCGAGACCGAGGCGAAGGAGACGCTCGATGCGTTCTGCGACGCGATGCTCGCCATCGCCCGCGAGGCGGCCGAGCAGCCGGAGCTCTTGAAGGAGGCTCCGCATCACCGTCCCGTGAGCAGGCTCGACGAAGTCCGGGCCGCGAAGCGCCCGGTCGTCAAGTACGGCTTCGGGGAGCAACAGGCGGCCGATGAGGGTGAGTCGCGCGTCGCCGCGGCCGCCGAGGCGCCGAAAGGCGCCTAGACCGATGCGTCGCCGCCGGAGGGTCGCGTTCGCGGCAACCCTCGCCGTTCTCGCGGCCGACCTGGTCGACTCGGCTGCCGGCGGGCCGGCCTATTTCCATCCGCGGCCCCTCTGGCTTCTCGCCGTCGGCGCTGCGGCCGCCACCGCGATCCTCGTCCTCGCACCGCGTGTCCCTTCGCTCAGCCTCTCGCTCGGGGCGGGGACGACCGCGGGCGGCGTGCTCGGCACGCTCGTCGCCGCGCTGATCTGGAGCCGGGGCGTCCCAGACCCGCTCGTCCGCGGCTCGGTCGCCTTCAACCTCGCGGACATGGCCATCGCGGCCGGCGACACGATTCTCGTTGCCTCTGCGCTGCTCGTCGCGTGGCGGCGCCGCCACGTGCTGCATCACCCGGTGTGAGCGGGATCCCCTAGGTCGCGGGTGTCGCAGCGCCGGCTCGAGAACGGCGCGAGCCGCGACCGACAACGCGCGGGGCCGCGGCGAGCTGGCCGCAGGCGGCTTCGATGTCCCGCCCGCGGGTGAGACGCACGGTGACGGGCACCCGGGCGCGTTCGAGCTCGTGCCGGAACGCGGCGATCCGGTCCCGCGAAGAGCCTTCATACAGCCCGCCTGCCGCCGTAGGCGGGGTGTTCGGCCGCGCGACGGCGGCTGTGCCGCCGTCGCTTGCAGCCCACGGGTTGTACGGGATCAAGTTGATCTTGAAGTGGTCGCGGCCGAGCAGCTGCGCGAGCGCGCGTCCCTGCTCGGGGGCGTCGTTGACGCCGGCGAGCATCACGTATTCGACGAAGACGCGGCGTCTAGTGGTCTCTGCGTGCCTGCGGCACTCGGCGATCACGTCCGCGATGGGATAGCGCTCGTTCACGGGCATGATCCGGGAGCGGAGCTCGTCGTCCGGTGCGTGCAGCGAGAGGGCCAGGCGGATCGGCTCTGCCACCTCCGCGACGAACTGGCGCAGGCCGGGCAGCCAGCCGACGGTCGAGATCGTCGTCCGCCGGTGCGTGATCCCCACCGCGGGCAGCCGCCGAGCCGCGGCGAGCACCTCGTCGAGGTTGAGCATCGGCTCGCCCATGCCCATGAAGACTGCGTGGTCGACCCGCACGAGCCGCCGAAAGTGGAGCGCCTGGTCGAGGATCTCCGAGGCCGTGAGGTTGCGCCCGAACGCCATCGCGCCCGTCGCGCAGAACGTGCACGTGAGGGGGCAGCCGGACTGCGACGAGAGGCAGAGCGAGCGCCGGCCGTCGCGGTAGCGCATGAGCACGGCCTCGACCGGGTGGCCGTCGGCCGTCCGAAACAGGGTCTTCACGGTGCCGTCGCGCGACTCGCGCTCGGCCTCCACGGTGAGGGTCGAGAAGGGGACGGCCGAGGCGAGCTCCTCGCGCAGCGCTCGCGGGAGGTTCGTCATCGCGTCGTAGCCGGCCGCTCCGCGGACGGTCCACTCCCAGACCTGCTTGGCCCGGAACGCGGGCTCCCCGCGGCCCCGCAGCGTCTCCTCGAGAAGCGCCAGGTCCACCTGGCTACGGTAGCGAGGCCTCCTCGAGACCCGCGGCCGACTCGCGGTACTGCGGTAGCGCCGACGCGAAGCGCTCGTCCCAGGAACCCTGTCGGCCCTCGAGATGGTCGCCCAGCGCCGCGAGGTAGGCGTGCCAGCCGGCGCTGTAACCGGCCGCATGCTCCTCGGCCAGCGCGCGGTGATCGAGCACGAGCCGGGTTCCGTCGCCGTCGGCGAAGAGCTCGAAGCGCACTACCGACTCGGTCTCTCCCGCGAAGCGCCACTCGAACTCGAGCAGCGAAGGCGGCTCCCAGCTGAGGACGCGGCCCGTGACGAGGCCGCCCTCGCCGAAATCGAGCCGGACGGCGCCGCCCGGCGTGTCCTCGATGTTGCCGGGCGCCAGCCAGCGCGCGCACCGCTCCGGGCTCGTGAGCGCGTCCCATACCTCGTCGACCGGCGCGGCGAAGCGCCGTTCGAAGCGAACGCCGCGGCGCTCGCCTTCCGCTCGCAGTACTCCGTGCTCCTTCATCGCCTCTCCTTCCGTTCGCGTCCGCGCCTGACCTCCGTGTCGAGGGCGTCGAGGCGGTTCTCCCAGAAGACGCGGTAGCGGCGGAGCCAGGCGTCCAGCTCCGCGAGCGGGGCGGGCTCGAGCGAGTAGACGCGCCGCTGGGCCTCCGCGCGGACGCGGACGAGGCCGAGCTCCCGGAGGACACGCAGGTGGCGGGAGACGGCGGGCCTCGAGGTCGAAAAGCGCGTGGCGATCTCGCCGGCGTCGAGCTCGCCGTTGGCCAGCAGCTCGATGATGGTCCTCCGTGTCGGATCGACAAGGGCCGCGACCGCTCTCATGATCCTTATGTAACACAGAAGTTACATAGATGCACAATTTGCCCGAAGCTAGGCTGCGACGGATGATCGACCTGCGCTCGGACACCGTCACGAAGCCGACGGCCGGGATGCTCGCCGCGATGGCGGCTGCCGAGGTCGGTGACGAGCAGATGCGCGCCGATCCGACGACGAACGAGCTGCAGCGGCGCATGGCAGAGCTGCTCGGGCACGAGGCGGCGCTCCTCCTGCCGACGGCCACGATGGCGAACCAGGCAGCGTTGCGGGCTCTGACCCGGCCCGGCTGCAAGGTCGTCGCCGAGGAGCGGACGCACGTGCTCATCTACGAGTGGGGAGGGCCTGCGATCCACTCCGGTCTCGTGATGCAGGGTCTCGTTGCCGAGGCGGGTCGGCTCACGCCGGAGCAGATCGAAGAGGTCGACGAGCTCGGGCCCGGAGGCGTGGTCGTGCTCGAGAACACCCATCGCAGCTCGGGTGGTCGCGTCTGGCCGCTCGACGAGTTCCGGGCGGCGGTCGAGGCGGCGCGGTCGCGCGGCGCGGCGGTCCACCTGGACGGCGCCCGTCTCTTCAACGCCTCCGTCGCCGCGGGCGTGGAGCCCTCGGCCTGGAGTGCGCTCGCCGACACCGTCACGATCTGTTTCTCCAAGGGGCTCGGCTGCCCGTTCGGCGCGATCCTCGCCGGCTCGGCCGAGACGATCGAGCGCGCCTGGGAGGGGAAGTTCCTCTTCGGCGGCGCGCTCCGGCAGTCGGGCATCGCGGCCGCCGCGATGCTCTATGCGCTCGACCACCACGTCGCCCGGCTCGCGGACGATCACGCCCGAGCGCGGCGGCTCGCGGAGGGAATCGGCATCGACGCCGCGACCGCCGAGACCAACTTCGTCGCGATCCCGGACGAGCCGAACCTGCGGGAGCGGCTGCGCGAGCACGGCGTCGGCGTGGGCGGGCTCCGCCCGGGCTGGCTGCGGGCGGTGACGCACCTCGACCTCGGCGACGAGGAGATCGAGCAGGCGATCGAGCGAATGCAGGCGGTGCTCTCTGTCCACGCCTGAGATCCCGGAGCGCCTGGCCGCGCGCCTCGAGCAGCTCGTCGGCCGAGAGCAGCGAGAGAAGCGCCTGCCTGGCATCGCAGCCGCCGTCCTTCGCGACGGTGAGCTCGTCTGGGAGACCGCCGTGGGCGTCGCCGACGTCGAGTCGGACACCGAAGCGGTCCCGGACACACAGTTCCGCCTCGGCTCGATCACGAAGACGTTCACGGCGGCGGCGATCATGCAGCTCCGCGACGCGGGCAACCTCGACCTCGAGGACCCGCTCGACCGTCACGTCGAGGGCGCCGCGCACCGGCCGACGATTCGCCGGCTCCTCTCTCACGCCTCGGGCCTGCAACGCGAGACGCAGGACGACTCGTGGCTCACGCTGCGCTTCGCACAGCCGGATGAGCTGCTCGAGACGCTGGGACAGGCCGAGCTCGTGCTCCCGTCCGGTGCCCGCTTCCACTACTCGAATCTGGCCTACGCCCTGCTGGGCATCGTCGTCGAGCGCATCTCCGGAATGCCGTACAAGGATTACGTCCGCGAGCGGCTCTTCGAGCCGGTCGGCCTGACGCGCGTGACCTTCGAGCCGGAGCCTCCGGCCGCGAATGGCTACCTCGCGCAGCCGTACGCCGACGGCGTCTGGGACACGGTCGGCGTGGAGACCGGCGCCTGGGCATCCGCCGGGCAGCTGTGGGGAACGGCGGGCGACGTGTGCCGCTGGGGCGCCTTTCTCGCCGATCCCGACGAGTCTGTGCTCGCGAGCTCGAGCGCCGAGGAGATGCGGACGGTGCAGGTCGTCACCGACCACGAGCGCTGGCTGGCGGGCTACGGGCTCGGCCTGGGGCTGCGGCGCGACGGCGAGCGGATCCTCGCCGGGCACGGCGGCTCGATGCCCGGCTTCATCGCGCAGCTCCTCTTCTCGGCGAAGGACAAGGTGGTCGCAGCGGCGCTGACGAACGAGAGCGAGGCGGACCTCACCGATCTCGGGCTGGCGCTCGTGGGGACGACGATCGAGGAGTGGCCGGTCGCGCCCGAGGCCTGGCGGACCGGCGAGCCGCCGCCCGACGACGTCGTCCCGCTGCTCGGGATCTGGTTCATGGAGGCGGCGCGGCTCGTCTTCCGCTGGCGCGAGGGGAAGCTCGAGGCGCGCTTCGACGGCACGCCGGACTGGCAGGCCTCGTCCGTCTTCGAGCGCGAGGCCGAGGATCGCTGGCGCACGGTCTCGGGGCCGGAGCATGGCGAGGCGTTGCGGATCCGGCGCGCAGAGGACGGCTCGGTGGGCGGGCTGGTCTGGGCCGGTTACCCGGTCACGCGCGAGCCAGGCCCGTGGCGGGCGCCCGAGGCCTGACTACTCGTACTGGAGCGCCTGGAGGACGTTGAGCTTCCCGGCGCGGCGGGCGGGGATGATCGCGGCGATCAGGCCCGCCACGATTGCGGCGAGGACGAACACGACCAGCGTCACCACCGGGATGGTGAACGCCGGGTACTTGATCGCCTTCCCGACCATGAGCGCGAGCACGAGCCCGACCGGGATGCCGAGCGTGGCGCCGATCAGCGCCGTGACGACGCTCTCGTGCCGGATCATCCGGCGCACCTGCCGCCGCGTCATCCCGATTGCACGGAGCATCCCGAGCTCGCGTGTCCGCTCGAACACCGTCAAGACGAGCGTGTTCACGATCCCGAACAGGCTGATGATGATCGAGAGCGAGAGCAGCACGTAGAGCAGGTCGAGGAGCGTATTGATCCCCTGCTCCTGGTTCTTCTTGAACTGGCTCGCGGTCGCGATCTTCGCGTCGGGGAAAGTCTTCAGCGCGTTCGCTAGCTTGGCCGTGTTCGCGGCCGTGACGCCGCCGGTCACGTCGACGAAGGCGTAGACGTTCTCGGGGTTCTGGTACTCGGCGTCAAATCGCTGGCTCGAGATTGTCACGTCGCCGTATGGTGAGCCGCCCTTGGGCGGCGCGAAGATCCCGCGCAGGACGAGGTGCAGCGTCTTGCCCGAGGGGACCTCGACGGCGATCGGGGAGCCGACGGAAAGGTCGTGCTTCTTCGCGTAGCTCTTCGCGACGAAGGCGCCGTTCTGGCCGAGCTGCCCCGGCGTCGCCTGCGAGCCGTTCTGCCACTTGACGACGATGACCTTGGCGATGTCGCCGGAGACGGCCGTCAAGTTGATCCGGTGGCCGAAGGCTTTGCCGTCGCCGGCGCGGACGCCCGACACCACGGTCACGCCCGGCACGTTCTTGAGGGCGTTCGCCGATGCGGTCGAGATCGGGGAGAAGTTGTCCGTAGCCGTGAGGGCGTAGTCGCCCTTGAAGACCGAGTTGACGGCGTTGTCGAAGGTCGTCTTCAACCCCGCCGCGAGCACCGAGACGAGGGTGACGAGCGCGAGCCCGATCATCAGCGCCGAGGCCGTCGACGCTGTCCGCTGCGGGTTCCGCATCGCGTTGCCACGGGCGAGCGATCCTGCCGCGCCGCCGATCTCCGTCGCCGGCCAGCCGAGCACGCGCGCAAGGGGCGGGACGAGCGTCTTCGCAAGCATCGCGACGCCGAGGAATACGGCCGCGGCGCCTACACCGAGCGCGAGCAGGCGCTGCGCCGTCGAGAGCCCGCCGACGAAGAGGCCGACGACCATGAGGGCGACCGCGCCGGCGATCGTCAGCACCGCAGCCTGGGCGCTGAAACGGGCGAAGCGCGAGACGGGCAGCACCGCTCCCTCCCGCACCGCGGAGATCGGCGGCACGCGGGTCGCGCGGATCGCCGGTCGCAGCGCGGCGAGCAGCGTCACGAGGATCCCGACGACGAGCGCGACGACGATCGTGCGTGTCGCGAAGACGGTCCCCGCCTGCGGCAGGTCGATACCGAAATGGACGAAGAGCGCGTTCAGCCCCTTGGCGAGGCCGAGCCCGAGGAAGAGTCCCGTGACCGACGCGAGGATGCCGATCACGAGCGCCTCGAGCATCACCGACATGAGCACCTGGCGGCGGTTCGCGCCGAGCGTCCGCAGCGTCGCGAGCTCGCGCGTCCGCTGTGCGATGGTGATCGAGAGGGTGTTCGCGATCACGAACGTGCCGACGAAGAGCGCCACACCGCCGAACGCGAGCAGGAAGTCGTTGATGATCGAGAGGAACCCGTTCGTGTCCTTCGTCGCCTGCTTGGCCTGCCCCTGCGCCGTCCGCACCTCGGCGGTCGGAGGCAGGATCGGCTTGATCTCGTTCACGAGCGTCGCCGGGCTCGTGCCGTGCGCCGCGGCGATGTCGATCGCGTCGAGCTTCCCCTGCTTGTGGAAGATGCGCTGCGCGGTCGGGAAGTCGAAGATCGCCATCGTCGCGCCGCCGAGCGACGAGACGCCGCCGATCTTCACGATCCCCGCGATTCGGTACTTCGTCACGGGGCCGCGCGCGATGACGCCGATCGTCTGCCCGACCGTGTAGTGCTGGTTGCTTGCTGTGTGCTCGTCGATGTCGACCTCGTGCGGGCCGACCGGCCATGCGCCGCGCACGAGCGTGAGGGGGTTGAAGGGGTCGTGATGCGGATGGACGCTGAACGCGAGGGCGGGCGCGCCGTGGCCGGAGATCACCTTGCCGTTGCGCCCGACGAGCTGGGCCAGGTCGCTGATCCCTCCCTCGGCTTCGGCCACGCCGGGCAGGTGGCGAACCTTCCCGAGCAGGGTCTGGTCGAACGAGGGCGGCAGGTTGTTGCTGTTGCTGTTGTTCCCGAAGGCGACCTTGCCGCTGATCACGGCATCGGTCTTGGCATAGACGGTCGTGAAGACCGTGCTGAAGGCGGACTTGATCGTGTCGGTGAGGACGTAAGTGCCGCTGATCATCGCGACGCCGAGCACGATTGCGATCGCCGTGAGGGCGGCCCGCAGCTTCCGGCCCGCGAGCCCCTTCAGCGCGACGAGCAGCATCAGCGCAGCGTGCTCATCACGGCCAGGACGTCGGCGGCGCTCCCTTCCCGGAGCTCCTTGACGATCAGGCCGTCGGACAGGAAGAGGATCCGGTCCGCCGTCGAGGCCGCGCGCGGCTCGTGCGTGACCATGACCGTCGTCTGGCCGTACGAGTCGACCGAGTCGCGGATCAGGTCGAGGATCTCGCCACCGGTCTTCGAGTCGAGGTTGCCCGTGGGCTCGTCCGCGAACAGGATCGTCGGCCGCGAGACGAGCGACCGCGCGATGGCCACGCGCTGCTGTTCCCCTCCGGAGAGCTCGGACGGCCGGTGGTCGCGCCGTTTGTCGAGGCCCATCCGCGTGAGCAGCTCGTCGAGCCAGGCGCGGTCGGGCTTCTCGCCGGCGATCGAAAGCGGCAGGAGGACGTTCTCCTCTGCGTCGAGCATCGGCAGGAGGTTGAAGAACTGGAACACGAAGCCGATGTGCTTGCGTCTGAGCCGCGTCAGGTGCGAGTCGTCGAGCCGTGTGATCTCGGTGCCGGCGATCGTCACCGTCCCCGCGGTGGGCTTGTCTAGGCCGGCGAGGATGTGCATGAGCGTCGACTTGCCGGAGCCCGAGGGGCCCATCACGGCGACGAGCTCGCCGGCGCGGACGTCGATGTCGACGCCACGCAGCGCCTCGACGGCGGTGGTGCCCTCGCCGTAGACCCGGGTCAGGTCTCGCGCCTCGACGGCGGCGTGCTCGGGCACGACGACATTGCCTTGCGGCTGCTCCCTCACGGCCATGTCACCACGCTAGTCGAACTCGGGGCCCGAGTGGTAGTCCGTTCACAGGATCTTCACCGGCCGCCGCCGAAGAGGAAGCCGAGCACGGCCGCCGCGTAGGCAACGACGAGGAGCGCGCCCTCCCGCCGGTTCGAATGACCGTCCCACACGACCGCCGCTACGACGGCCGCGGCGCCCGCCATCGCGAAGAGCTCCGTCCAGCGGAACGCGAGCGCGAGATGGTGCGAGAAGAGGAGGGAGAGCAACGTCACCGTCGGCACGACGAGCAGCGCGACCTGTGCGCTCGACGAGATCGCGATCTCGGTCGCGAGCCGCATCTTCCCTCCGCGCGCGATCAGGATCGCCCCGCCATGCTCGGCGGCGTTGCCGACGATCGCCACGATCACGACAGCGATGAAGAACTCGCTCAGGCCGACGGCCGCCGCGAACGCGTGCAGCGAGTGGACGAGGATCTCGCTCACCCAGGCCGTCGCGCCGGTCGCGGCCGCGAGGGCGGCGAGCGCGGCCCAGAGCGGCCAGGCGTCCTCACGCGGCCCCTCACGCTCGCGCTGCTGGTGGCGGCGCAGGTTGCGGCCCACGACCGCGAGATAGAGCAGCAGGAGCAGGATCGCGACCGGAATCGAGGCGACCACGACCGCGTGGCGCTCGGATCGGCCGGTGTACCCGACAGCGGTCGGGACGGCGAGCGCGAGGACCGCCGCGCCCACGAGCCCGATCTGGACGAGCAGCGAGCGCCGGTCGATCCGCGCCCCGTCCGGGCCCGCGACCTGCGTCACCCCGTACACGAGCAGGAGGTTCGAGATCACGCTCCCGGAGAGCGACCCACGCACGACCACGGGCAAGTTGGCTCCGACTGCGAAGAGCGCCACGATCAGCTCCGGCGCGTTGCCGAAGCTCGCGTTGAGGAAGCCGCCGATGCCCGGCCCGGTGTGCTCCGCCGCGTGCTCGGTGGCCTCGCCGATCAGCCAGGCAAGCGGGATGAGGGCGGCGGCGGCGAGCACGAAGAGGGTGACGTCGCCGGCGCCCGTGACCTTGTCGACCGCGACGGTCGCGGGAGCGAGGAGTAGCGACGCCCAGAGGAGCTTCCGGACCATCGGGCAAGCCTAAAGAGCCGCTCGACGGGCATGAGACACCCGTGCGCAAGTCCGGTGCCGATCCGCCGCCTAGCTCGACTTTGGCTTCCTGTCAAGTCTTGCGCAGCCCTACGTCCGCTCCGACAATGCGTTCATGAAGTCCGAGCAAGCTACGGCGACGCTCCCCCTCCACCCGCAGGACGAGGCGGAGTGCAGGCGCTGTGCGGTGCATTGCGAGAAGGTCGTCTATCCCGCGGCTTGCCTCGAGCGGTCGTGCCCGTTCGTCTACGCGTACGAGGAGCACGGGCACACGTACATGGGTTGCCTGCAGAAGGTGTTCGAGGCGGAGATCGACGTCGAGATGCTCGCGGCCGCGGAGCGGACGCGCGAGGGCTTCGGCGCCGTGCGCGCGCTGCGAGGGCCGTTGCCCATGTGCGAGGCGGCGGTGCAATCGACGTTCTCGAGCCGCGAGAGCGAGCTCGGCTGCCTCAATCCGGAGTTCGGCGAGCTGCCGGGAGGCTCGCCGACCTTCCGCGTGTTCGCTCGGGTCGCGGACTTCTAGCTTCGCCCAGGCGCTGCAGCACCACGACGCCGAGGGCCGGGCCGGCGGCGGCGAGGAAGAACGCGAGCCGCCAGCTGTGGCCGGCCACGACGGCGATCACGGGCGGTGCGCCTGCGACGACAACTCCCAGCAGGGTCTGCTGGAAACCGAGCGCCGCGCCGGTGCGAGCCGAGCCGGCCATCTCCGCGGCCGAGGCGTACGCAAGCCCGTTCCACGCCATGCTGAACGTCCCGGCGACGAGAAAGAGCGGGATCAGCAGCGCCAGCGGCGCGTCGGTTGCGGCCGCGACGCCCGCGGTCGAGAGGGCGAGCACGACGCCGATCGTGCGCAGCGGCCGCAGCCGGTTGCCGAGCCGGTCGGAGATCCGTCCGGACCCGATGCGGGCGGCGACGGCGAGCACGTAGATCGCGGCGAGCACGGCTCCCGCCGCGTACTTCGAGACGTGCCGGTGCTCGTGGAGGAACAGGACGACGAAGCTGATGATCGCGATCTGCGCGACGAGAAAGAGGCCCGTTCCGGTACCGAGCAGCCACATGCGCGGGTCGTGCAGCGGGCGCGAGACGGCGCCGAGCTCCGGCTCCTTGCCCGTGCCCCCACGGACGAAGACGGCCGCGACAACGGCTCCCGTGGCGCACGCGGCGGCGAGGAAGAGGAACGCGAGTCGAGTGCCGCCGGCGGAGGCGAGGACGGGGAGGACGCCCGCGCCGACGGCACCGCCGATGGGGATCGCCGTCTGCCGGATCCCGAGGGCGAGTCCGAGCTCGGTGGAGGGGAACCAGGCCATGATCGCGCGGCCGCTCGCGGCGTTCACGCTCGCCCCGAGCGCGCCGGCCGCCACGAGAACGCCGGTCACGCTGCCGAAGCTGTGCGTCGCCGATGCGCCCGCGATCGCTCCGGCCGCAGCGGTGAGCCCGGTCGCGATCACCCAGCGTTCGTGCACGCGGTCGGCGATCAGGCCCCACGGCAGCAGGGTGAAGAGCATCCCGATCCCGACCGCCGCGAGCACGACGCCGGTCTGGCCGAGCGTCAGTCGGTAGTGCGACTTCAGAGCCGGGCCGAGCGCAGGGAGGCCGACCGACGAGGCGGAGAAGCTCGCCTGGGCGAGCGTCCCGGCCGCGAGCACGACCCACCGATACCGCGTGCCAGCCACGTCCCGAACGTACATGTCCCGGTGCCAGGCACCAGTACACGTCTATTGCGGACATGGCTCCTCGTCAGCCGCCGTCGGAAGCGGGGTTCGGCAGCACGACCGTCCGGTTGAGACATGGCTCGGTGCCTGGCACCGGGGCATGGCCCGAGGGGTCACGCGAGCCAGCGGGCGCGGAGCTCTTTCGTCTTACGGATCTCGTTCGCGTCCGGCCCGCGGTTCTCGGGTCCCGCGGTCTCCAGCACCGCCGGCAGACCCTGCAACCTTGGGTTGGACAGGAATACGCCTAGCTGCTCGCCGAGCTCCCCCTCGAGGATGTTCGCGTGCCGGTCGCGGTTCGACGCGAACGGCGCTGCGGCGTCGTTCAGGTGCAGCGCCCGCAGCCGCTCGAGGCCGATGGTGGAGGCGACCTCGTCGAGGCACGCGTCCAGCGCGGCCGGATCGGTCACGTCGACTCCGGACACCCACAGGTGGCAGGAGTCGAGGCACACCCCGAGGCGCGGGTGCCACCCGAGGCGCTCGTGCAGGGTGGCGAGCTCCTCGATCGAGCGGCCGATCGTCCCGCCCGCGCCCGCCGAGTTCTCGATCAGGAGCCAGGTCTCCTCGGAGCAGAGCCCGAGCACCACCTCCATTGCGGGCAGCACACGTTCGAGGCCGGCCTCGAAGCCGCTGCCGAGATGCGAGCCGACGTGGAAGACGACGGCGTCCGCGCCGATCGCGCAGGCGACCTGCATCGTATTTCCCATCGCCAGCACCGACTTCTCGTACACCGTGTCGTCGGGCGCCGCGAGATTGCACAGGTAGAGGGCGTGGCAGAGGACACCGCCGATGCCGGCCTCCGCCCGCTTCTCACGAAAGCGCTCGAAGCTTGCAGGGTCGTGGTTCGTCGGCCGCCACGTGCGCGGGCTCTGGGTGAAGACCTGCACCGACTCGGCGCCCATCTCGACGGCGCGGTCGATGGCCTTGTCGATCCCGCCGGAGGAGGAGATGTGCGCGCCGATCTGCATCAGCGCAGCCAGGCCTCCAGCCGCGCCGCCTCGTCGGCGACGTCCGCCTTCTGGGTGCGCGTCAGCGGCACGAGCAGCTCCACCCGGGCGGCGCCACTCCACGTTCCCGCGACGACGCCGTCGACGAGCACCGTGGCCGCGACGTCGCCGTTCTTTCCGATCACGCCCTTACGGAGCTCGTCCGAGACGACGCGGCGCCGGTCGGCGAACGCGAGCAGCACGTTGTCCCACTTCGGCAGGAAGCGGACGGGCGCGGGCGTGGCCCCAGAAGGAAGCGGCGCGCGCGGCACGTCGTAAAGCGTCTTGCCGTCCTCGTTGCGGTACGTCGGGAGCCCCTCGAGGGCAGGTTCGAAGTCGCGCACGCGGAGACCTGACCAGTCCGCGACGTCGGCCCTCGTCGCCGGCCCGAATGCGCGGAGGTAGCGGTGCACGAGCTCTGTGCGCGCGGCCGCGACGTCGACGGCCGGCGGCTCTCCGTATGCCTCGTAGGTCGCGGTGGGTCGCGTCGTCCAGGTCGCGGTCTCGCGCGCGTGCAGCAGATGCGCATGGCGGCGCACGGCGTGCACCATCCGCCGGCAGTCGATCTCCTGGAGATCCGGGTGGGCGGCCCGGAGGTGGTCAAGGATCTCCTCGTAAGCGATTCGGCCGTCGCGCAGCAGCGCGCGCACGCTGTCGAGCGATGCGACCGCGCGCTCGAGGTGCAGCGCGCTGAACCACGTATTCATGTCCTTGAACGCCGCGTAGAAGACGGGGTAATCGCGCGCCGTGACGAGATGGAGCGTCCCCCGCATCACCGTAGGCTTGAGCACTTCGCGGCGCCGCACCGCCCGCTCGAGCGTCTCGCGCCGGAAGCCGTCGAGGCGCGTCCAGAGGCCGATGTACGGCGACGGCGGCCACTGCGCCTGCAGGCCGGCGAGCCGCTCGATCGCGCGAAGGACCGGCAGCCGCCGGCGCTCGAGGAGCAGCTGGCGCGCGAGCGTAGCTCGATTCAGCTCCTGCAGCGTCAGCACCCGCCCCCGCACCCGGCCTACGCTATCGAGATGCCCGTTCGCGTCAGGATGGCGCCGAGCCCAACCGGGCTCCTGCACATCGGAAACGTCCGCACCGCGCTCTTCAACTGGCTCTACGCGCGACACGAGGGCGGTGAGTTCCGGCTACGCATCGAGAACACCGACACCTCGCGCGAGGTCGCCGAGGCCGTCGACCACATCCAGGAGTCGCTGCGCTGGCTCGGGCTCGACTGGGACGGTCCGCACACCTTTCAGCTCGATCGGATGGACGACTGCCGCCGCGTTGCCGACGAGCTCGTCGCGCAGGGCAAGGCCTACCAGGACGATGGCGCGATCCGCTTCCGCATGCCCGACGAGGGAGTCACGGTGTGGAACGACATCGTGCGCGGGCCGGTCGAGTTCCGGAACGAGAACCTTGCGGACCTCGTCCTCGTCCGCTCCGACGGCCGCCCGACCTACAACTTCGCGTCCCCGATGGAGGACGTGTGGGACGGGATCACCCACGTGATCCGCGGCGAGGACCACATCTCCAACACGCCGACGCAGATCAACATCATCCGCGCGATCGGAGCCGAGCTCCCCATCTACGCGCACGTTCCCAACGTGGCCGGCGCGGACGGGAAGAAGCTGTCGAAGCGCCACGGCGCCGTGACGGTCGCCGAATTCCGGAAGGACGGCTACCTCCCGGAGGCGCTCATGAACTTCCTCGCGCTGCTCGGCTGGGCGCCCGACGGGGAGACGACGATCATGAACCGCGGTGAGCTCGTCACGCGGTTCGACCTGACGCGCGTGAGCGCGAGCCCCGCCCAGTTCGACTACGCGAAGCTCGACTGGATGAACGGCGTCTACCTCCGCGAGCTCCCCGGCGAGGAGTTCGCGCACCGGCTCCTCATCTGGCTCGGTGAGAACGGCTACGACTGGGACGCCGAGCTCGTCACCCAGGCCGCCCGGCTGGTGCAGGAGAAGATCGCGAGGCTGGCCGAGTTTCCGGGCTTCGCGGGCTTCCTCTTCGGCGACGTCGAGCCCGAGCCGGCCGATCTCGACGGCGGCGCGCAGATCCTCGCGGCGGCCGACGAGGCGCTAGCGTCGCTCGAGCCGTTCGAGGCTGCATCGATCGAGGCGGCATTGCGCGACGCGGCCGACCGGCTCGGGCTGAAGCCGCGTCAGGCGTTCCAGCCGATTCGCGTGGCCGTTACCGGGTCGAAGGTCTCCCCGGGCCTGTTCGAGAGCATCGAGGTGCTCGGCCGCGAGACGACGCTCAACCGTCTTCGCGCGGCAGCCGCCGTTGCAGCTTGATCGCGTCGGGCGGCAACTCCTTCGGCGGCGCGAGCGGGTCGAGCGCACGCTGGAACTCGAGCCACGACCGGCGCCTGAAGCGCTGGCTCGGGAGAGGGAGGCCGGCTGGATCGGCGTCTCGGACGCCGCGCCCGCCGCGCCCGGGCTGCGGGGAGTCCTCTGCCACGTCTCTGGGGTAACGAGCCCTCGCGGGCGGCGGTTACGGACCGGCCGCACGGGGTTACACTCGAGCCAATGGCCGATTCCGGGGGGCAGGCGCCGACCCGGGTCCTCGTGGTCGACGACGAGCCTTCGATCCGGCTCCTTTGCCGGGTCAACCTCGAGCTCGACGGCCACGAAGTACTCGAGGCGGAGTCGTTCGCGACAGTGCGGGCGACGCTGGCGGAGGAGCACGTCGATATCGTCGTGCTCGACGTCCACCTGCGCGGCGAGCGAAGCGATGCGCTCGTGGCCGAGTGCCATGCCCGCCGTCCGCCCATCCCGGTCGTGCTCGTGACGGGCTCCGTGGAGATCACGCATCCCGCGCTGGCGGGGGCCGAAGCGGTTCTGCCGAAGCCATTCGAGATCGACGCCTTACTCTCCACGGTGCGCGACCTCGCCGGGGTCCACGCCCACCGATGAGCGCAGTCGACATCCGCAGCCCGCACGGCTACGAGGACGCCTATCAGGCGTACTTCGCCGAGGCCGCGGAGGAAGTTCGGGCGGTTCGCGTCGGCGAGAAGGAGACGTCGGAGCAGGCCGCGATCGTCGCGCGCCACTCCGACCTCTTCACGCAGGAGCAGCTCGATGCGCTCCGCGAGGCCGAGGTAGACGTCGTCGAGCCGGACGAGCGGGAGCGGCTCTACCGGCTGCGCAGGGCGTGCGAGAACGGGGTCGTCGACGCGGAGCTCGCCGAGCGGCAGGACGAACTCGAGAACGCGCTCCTCTCGGCACGGCTGACGTTCGACGGCGAGGACGTGCCGCTGCGGGCGGCGGAGGCGAAGCTCGCCGTTCTCTCCGACTACGCGAAGCGGGAGGAGCTGGGGGAGCTCGTGCGCACGCTCGACGCGGGCTTCAACGACCGCCGCCGGGACTTGCTCGCCGCCCGCGACGAGCTCGACGGCTCGCTCTCGGGCGAGCCTGACCCGATCGCCCGCAACGAGGCCGACAAGCAGATCTCCCTCCGCGAGCTCGAGCGCGTCCTGCGGAGCGCCGCGGACGCCGCCGCAGAGGAGTACGAGCGGCTGCGCGGGCACTGGTTCGAGCGGCTGCTCGGGCCCGCGCGGACCGAGCTCCCCACGAGCGCGCACGTCCGCTGGCTGAGGCGCCTCTCGCCGCTCGAGTCGACGTACCCGAAGGAACGTGCGGTCGAGGTGTGCGTGGAGACCGTCCGCGCCCTCGGCTTCGACCTCGAGGCGATTCCGAACATCCGCCTCGACCTCGAGGACCGGCCGCAGAAGAACCCACGCGCCTGCGTCATCGCGGCCGATCCCCCCGAGGTCGTCCACCTGATCACGCGTGCGCAGGGAGGCCTCTCCGACTACCAGGCCTTCCTCCACGAGGCGGGGCACGCGCTCCACTACGCGGGCTGCGACCCGCGGCTTCCCTGGACGTTCCGCGCGCTCTCGCGCGACCACGCACTGACGGAGATCTACTCGTACATCTTCGAGGCCGTGACGCGCGAGCCCGGCTGGCACGCGCTCCATTTCCGGCTGACGGACGCGGAGGCGCAGGAGAACGCCGAGGCGACGCGCTTCCTCGAGGTCTTCCTCTACCGCCGCTATGCCGCAAAGCTCCGCTACGAGCTCGGCTTCTGGGCCGCGTTCCCGGAGGAGCACGGGCAGTCGTCACGCGACTACGAGCCTCTGCTGACCGAGGCGACCGGCCTGCGCTACGACGCGCGCGGCTACCTCTCGGACATGGACGCCGGCTTCTACTCGGCCGACTACCTACGGGCGTGGATCCGCTCGGCGCAGCTGAGCACGTACCTGCGCCGCGAGGTCGGCGACGACTGGTGGCGGAGCGCGGAGACTGGCGAGATCCTGCGCGGGCTCTTCGCGGAAGGCACGCGGCCCTCGACCGAGGACGTGGCCCGCCGGCTCGGCTTCGACCCGCTCGACACCGAGCCGCTCGTCGCCGAGCTCGTCAGCCCTTGATCACGCCCGCCACGAGCGGCAGGAGCTCCTGCTTCGCCCGGGGACGCTGCATGTCGGCGCGGACAAGCTCGTCGAGCTCCAACGCGACGAGCAGCACGATCGCGGCGATGTAGAAGTACGTCGCGAGGAAGATGAACACCTCGAGGCTGCCCACCGGGGTGCGGAAGTTGGCGACCGACCGCACGTAGGCCGCGAAGATCAGCGTCTCACCGATCCACCCGACCACGACGAGCAGCGAGCCGAAGCTCGCCCAGCGCGTGCGTCGGTGCTCCGCCGGCGCCCAGCGCACGATCAACTCGAACGCGAACGCGACGAGTGCGACCGCCGCCGGCCACCTGAGGATCAGGATCGGAATGCTCCAGCTACCCGAGACGTGCCCTGCCCAGACGATGGCGATGGCGCCGAGCACCGCGGCGAGGAAGAGGATCGCGAGACCGAACGAGAGGGGGAAGCGGATCCACCAGGGCCGCGGCTCGGTCGTCTCGTAGATCTGGTCGAGCGCGCCGATCGACGCGCGGATGATCCCCGAGACCTCCCACACGGCCAGAGCGGACGCGAGCGCCAGGAGCCCTGCGGTCGAGGACGAGAACACGCGCTGAGCCGTCTGGTCGATCCCGGCGAAGACGTCGGGGAGCACCTTCGGCTCGATCGCAGGCCCGATCGTGTCGGTCCAGAGCTGCTGCTGATGCGCCGCGCCGAGGATGCCCAGCCCGAACAGCGTGCATGCGACGCCGGCGATGAAGGTGCGCAGCGCCATCGCGCTCGCGTACGTCAGGAGGTTGTGACGGGCGAAGAGCTCCACCCAGAGCTGGACGATCTTCTTGAAGCTGCGCCAGCGCGCCTCCACGGCGCGTCCAGCGTTCCCGACGCTGACAACTCGGAAACTGCCTGCTACTTACGGAAGACCGGCGCTGCCGAGGCGCTGCTGGGCGAACTGCGTCGCGTCGAAGACGGCGCTGTCCGCCGGAGCCGCGATCGAGACGTCGGCCCCGTAGTCGTAGAGGTCCATCGACACGTCCCCATGCACCTGCTCGCCTCGCGCCGCGACGCCGTAGGAGGCGCGGATCCGGCGCAGGAGCCCGTCCTTGCCGATCCAGACGTCGTCGGAGACCGTCTTCAGCTTCGGGGCGACGCTGCCGAGCAGCGGGCTTGCCGCGCCGCTCTTGTGCAGCGCTTCGGCCAGGTCGATCGTCATGTGGTAGTGCGTCGTCGCGACGCCGTCCACGCTCTCCGATCCGACCTTGCGGATCTTCGTGCCTTCGCCGTTGAGCAGCGAGAGGAGGTCGCTCGGCTGGAACTGGCTGCCGGAGAGCAGCTTCCCGAGGTCCAGCCCGGCCGTCTTGCCGAGCTTCGAGAGGTCGAGCTTGATCCACTGCTTGCCTGTGGGTAGCTGCGACGAGAGGAAGCCGAGCTGCAGGTACATGACGTAGTCGCCGTCCTGCTCGAGCGCGATCTCCTTCAACGAGGCGTGCATGAGCTTCGTCCGGACGGCCGAGGGGATCCCCATCTGCCCGAGCATCGAGCCGAGCTTGAAGGTCAGCTCCGAGCTCGTGCCGTCGATCGCGCCGCTGCCGCGCAGCCGGAACGTCTGACCCTGGCCCTGCGGGCCGCTGAACGCGACGGTGAGCCGGATCCGCGCCGCTCCTGCGTGCTCGGTCTTGGTCGCGGCCGCCGCGACGGGGTCGAACGAGAGCGCGCTGCTCGTGCCGCCGCCTCCGCAGCCGGCGGTGGCGGCTGCCGCCGCAGCGATCGCGAACGCGGCTGCGACGGCTGCGCGACGACCCCGGAGCATCTCCCCAGTGTATGTCCCGCGACGGGCCCAGAAGGGGTATTTCCAGGCCCCCGAGAAAGCGGGGGCGGCCGCTATGGCCGTGGCAGCCGCCCCCTTGCGAGGAGCGAGGCGGCCACTACGGAGGACTGATAGCCGCCCCTGTCGGAGAGCACGGCCCGGGTCTAGGCCGGCTCTGTCTGTGCTTCCTCTACTACTCGCCGAAGCCGCGTTTGGATCTCGCGGCGCAGAGCCTTCGTAAAAGCTCTGCTAAGTCGGTACACGATCTACCGATCCGGTCGGTCAGGGGTCGTCTAAGTCTTCGAGGGGCGGGCCCCGGAGAAGGGGGCCGCGACCGAGGCCCGCCCCGGTCGAGGTTACGCTCGCGCGAGCGATTCCGAAAGGGTCGAGAACCGACGGCGCTCGCAAAGACGTACCGGAAAGAGGCGCATACGGGATTCGAACCCGTGCCGCCGCCGTGAGAGGGCGGTGTCCTAGGCCACTAGACGAATGCGCCCGGCGGAGGCTTAGTGTAGCGGCGTCCGGGGGAGACCCCCGGCGTGCTGAAGAGGCTGTTCGGCAAGCGCAGAGGCGAGCCGACCGCGGCGCGTCAGGAGGGTGACGTCCACGCGCTCGATCGTCCCGGCGATCCGCGCGGCGGCGTCCAGAGCGAGGAGTACCGCCATGCGCGGCCCGACGACGTGGTCGAGGAGGAGGGCGTGGCGATGGGAGGGCCGGGCGGCTCGCCTGACGCCGACGCCGACACCGACGTCGAGGAGCGGCGCGAGCGCGACCGACCTGACGAGTCGCGCTAGCCGGCCGGCTCGGCGGCCGGGGCCGCTTCCGTCGTCCTGCGGCGCCGTCGGAAGAAGAACGCGCCGGTAGCACCCGCCAGCGCGAGAGCCGCGCCCGCGGGGCCGCCCACCAGCAACGGCAGGTTGCTCGCCGACGCCGAGACGTGCGCGGTCGCCGGCCGGACCTGAGTGGGGGGCACGGGGGAAGCTCCCGAGGCCATGAGGCCCGGCGGATGGGGGAACGGCCGGCGCAGGAACGTGGTGGGGGGCGCCGTCCTCTTCGGCGGCGTCAGGTGGCGCGCGACGAGCAGCTCGCGCCAGACGACCGCCGCCTCCTGCCTGGGAGTGCCGACGGGCGCCCTCAGCCGCGCGGGCTGGGGGATCTCGTCCTTCGGCACCTGGACGACCTGCCAGAGGTGCAGGTACCGCGTCGGGTCCACGGCGCCGTCGTAGCCGAGCTTGACGTAGAGGCGCGGGTGGATCTCGAAGTGAAGATGCGGCGTCGTCGTGAATGCGTCGCCCGTCCTGCCGAGGAAGCCGATCACCTGGCCGGCCCGGACGTGCCGGTGCTTGAGGATCGAGCGCGCATAGCCCGCGAGGTGCGCGTAGTAGAACGAGTTGCCTTTCCCGTCGGTGAGCCAGAGCCGCCAGCCGCCGAGCCTGTTCCAGCCCACGAGGCTGAGCGTGCCCGTCGCAACCGCGACAATCGGCGTTCCCAGCGGGGCGAAAA
>Ga0209810_1001835_pt1 | contig 28922 bp, 30 predicted proteins | sample Coa_R1_7_FD_187159 | JGI IMG/M metagenome (GOLD analysis project Ga0209810, IMG submission 187159) | Surface soil microbial communities from Centralia Pennsylvania, which are recovering from an underground coalmine fire - Coalmine... | ecosystem: Environmental > Terrestrial > Soil > Unclassified... | reverse complement strand
TCGTCTACAGCCTGCTTCGCTACCAAACTGAATACAACCCCAGTCGACTTTTTCTCGCTGCTGAATGAGGATCTTATGAATTCTCCTAAGACGCTATTTCTCACTTGTGAACCTTATAGGATGTCTTCTTATTCTTTGATGAAGATCTTCTTACATAAAATGAGTATAGTTCGCGAAAACAGAAGGAGACAAGGAATCCGACCGGATTAATCCAAAGGGCGTCTATCCCTTCTTCAGGAAAGCCGAAATCATATCGATTGGAACCGGGAAGAGAATGGTCGAGTTCTTCTCCGTGGCGATCTCCGTCAGCGTCTGAAGATAGCGAAGCTGTAAGGTCGCCGGCTCGGTGCCGATGATCCGGGCCGCATCGGCGAGCTTCTGCGCTGCCTGGAGTTCTCCTTCGGCATGGATCACCTTCGCCCGCCGCTCCCGCTCCGCCTCGGCCTGACGCGCGATCGCGCGGAGCATCTCCTGCGGCAGATCGACATTCTTCACCTCCACCGCCGTCACCTTCACCCCCCACGGCTCGGTCTGCTGGTCGATGATCCGCTGAAGCTGAATGTTGATCTCCTCCCGCTTGGAGAGAAGCTCATCAAGCTGACTCTGCCCCAAGACGCTCCGAAGGGTTGTCTGTGAAATCTGCGATGTGGCATAAAGGAAATTCTCCACTTCCAAAATCGCCCGCTCTGGATTGATCACCCGAAAGTAGATCACCGCGTTGACCTTCACCGAAACATTATCCCGCGTAATAATATCCTGTGATGGGACATCCATCGTCACCGTTCGAAGACTGACCCGTTCCATTTTGTCGATCATCGGGAAGAGAATAATCAGGCCGGGACCATTCCCTCCGTAAAAAGCTCCCTCTTTGACGAATCGACCCAAACGGAAGACAACGGCCCGCTCATACTCTTTTAGAATGCGGATGCCGTTAAAGAGGATGAAGAGCACAATCAGAATAATCACCAGCAACGGAAACGTCAGTATCATGAGATCCTCCTACTTTTTGACCTTCTTCACGCGCAATTGTAAGCCGTCCACCTCCACCACCTCCGCCGCTTCTCCCGCGGCAACCGGCTCGTCGCTCTCCGCCCGCCAAAGCTCGCCATGCACATGGAGCATTCCCGTCGGGGAGAGATCGGTCTGAGCAATGCCGATTTCTCCGATCAACCCCTCCGCGCCGGTGACCGGCCGACGGCGCTGCGATCGCCAGGCCGCCCGCACGATGAAGAGAAAAAAGAGGGCGGTGATCAGAACGGAAGGAGCGATCACCTGCATCGAGATACGAAGCGAGGGAACATCGGCATCGATCAACATCAATGAACCGAAGAGCAAAGCGATGACCCCGCCGAAGCCGAGGACCCCGAAGCTCTGGATCTTGATCTCCGCGATAAAGAGAACGAACGCCAATATGATGAGGAGCAGCCCCGCATAATTAATCGGCAAGGTCTGGAATGCAAAAAGGGCGAGGATCAACGAGATCGCTCCGACCACGCCGGGGAGAATCGCTCCTGGGCTGTAGAGCTCCGCGATGAGACCGGTGATCCCGAGGAGCATCAAGACGTAAGCAACATTCGGATCGGAGATCGTCTTTAAGATCCGAAGCCGCAGGCCGATCTGATTTTTGACCACTTCCGCGTTGGCGGTTGAGAGCTGCTGCTTCCCTTTGGCCGTCACCACGGTCTGCCCATTCAGTTTTTTAATCAAATCGGAAAGATCATCGGCGATAAAATCGACGATTCTCAGCTTCACCGCCTCTTTTTCGGTAATCGAGACCGACTCCCGGACCGCCTTCTCGGCCCATTCGGCATTTCTTCCCCGCCGCTCGGCCAGCGATCGGATATAAGCGGCGGCATCGTTCTCGACCTTCTTCTTCATTTCTTCATCGATCTGCCCTCCGCCCATTGCCACCGGGTGCGCCGCGCCGATATTGGTGCCGGGCGCCATCGCCGCCAGATTCGCCGCCATGGTGATGAAGACCCCCGCGGAAGCGGCCCGCGCCCCGCTCGGGGCGACATAGACGACGATCGGAACCTCGGAGGCGATCATCGCTTTGATGATATCCCGCATCGAGGTGTCGAGCCCGCCGGGTGTGTCGAGCTGAATGATTAAGACCTCGGCGTCGGCCCGTTCCGCCTGGACAATCGCGGTGGCAAAGAGCTCGGAGGAGACAGGATTGATGATCCCGTCATAGGTGATGACATGAATCGGTTTTGCTTCTGCTGAAACAGAAAAAGAAAATAAAAAAAGAAGGGCGATCAAAGATCGGAAGGGCCGTCTCATGGAGATGATCCTATTCCTTTATGAGGGGGGAGTCAAGAAACCGGGCGGATTCCTGGAAGGGGCAACCCATTCTAAAACCAAAGGGCCAGCCCGTTGTGGGCTGGCCCTTTGGTTGATCAAGAGCAGAGAAGAATTCCTCACAGAAAGAAAGCGGAATTATTTGGCCTCGGCTTGCGGCTCTTCCGCTTTGACGACTTCCACCTTCACCTGCGCGGTCACATCGTGGTGGATTTTGACCGGAACCATGAAGGTCCCAATCTCTTTAATCGGCTTTTCAAGGACGATCTTCCTTCGATCAATTTCAAACCCCTGAGCCGCGATCGCTTCGGCAATATCTTTGGAGGTCACGGAGCCGAAGAGTTTTCCTTCCTCACCGACCTGCGCCGGGATGGAAACGGAAATGGCGCTGAGCTTCTTCGCTTCGTCCTCCGCCGCCATCTTCTGTTTCTTAAGCCGATCGGCGATCACCCTTTTTTCATGCTCGAGCGACCGAATATTGTGGCTCGTCGCTACCGCCGCCAGACTTCGCGGGATAAGATAATTTCGGGCATAACCATCCGCCACATTCACCAGGTCGCCCATCCGCCCCAACTTATCGACATCTTCTCTGAGAATCACTTTCATTTCGATCTCCTCTCTTCCATTCTATATAAATCGATGTAAATCGATCACAAGAAGAAGCCCGGCGAAGCGCCGGGCCGAATTTTGCTATTTTATTGAAGAGAGACCTTCTTGTCAACGTCTATATCGACTTTATGGAGATTCTCCTTATCGACATCATAGAGGGTCCAGCCTCTCTCCGAGAGGGTCATCACGATCTGACGTTTTCGGAGACTCTGCTCAATATCGATGGCGGAAGGAGGCTCATGGAAGCCGTTATGAAAATGATAAAGGCCGACGAAGCGCTCTCCCATCGGAACTTTTCCGAGCGCTTCTTTGAATTGATACGGAGAGAGAAGAAAGCGGGATTCGGAGAACGCTTCGAATGAGACCATGAAGTTATCGATCAGCGTCTGCTTGACCGAATCGGTCAGCCGATCACTCTTGAGGGCAGAAACGAGATTCTCGAGCCACTTTTGCTGCACACCGACCTTATCGAAAACTTCTTGATTCTCTTGCTCAACAAGAAAATCGACAAATTGGGAAATGGAACTTCTCTTTTCTTGAAGTTCCCTCAGATAGACTTCGTTGAGAGAGGAAATCTCATACAGATGGACCGTCGGCGTCCCCTCCCGATAAGAGAGGGTCACAATGCCGCCGAGCTCGCTTTGATGATGTTGGCGGGACTCGGCCAGATGCTCATACACTTTCTGACGGATCTCCGGGGCTTCGAACGCGGCCTTCACATCCTCATGGGGGACTTGGTAGAAACTAAATCGATAAAGGCCATGATCGGCCATCTCGTAAAAATGCCCCATCAAGGTATAAGGAAAATCATAGGAAGCGATCTTATACAAGAGCGGAATCCCATGAAAGAAGGTCTGATTCCCTTTGTAGAGCCGCTCCAACGGCGGCTCGGCCGGATAGATAAATTGTGTTGAAAGCTGAAGATAACAGATCAGAAGCGGAATCAACCAATAATCGTTTAACTTCCGGCGAAGGCGATTCCAGAGGGTCTGGCTCCGTCGCTCCCAACCGGACGGACCGGGCGGGAAGGTCGCGGCGTGATCAGTCATGCTTTTTTCCTTTCACTCTTGGCGTCGATCGATAGGTCGTCGGATCGGAGAGACCCGCGGCGCGAAAGGCCCGCATCCGCTCCGCACATTTGTTGCATTTTCCGCAGTGCGCCGTCCCCTTCGGCGCAATGCAGGAGAAGGTCAGGGCGAGCGGAAGGGCGCGCCCCCGCTCCAATACCTCGCGCTTCGAAAGCTGCGCATACGGCGTGATCACCGTCAGCGGAGCGCGAAGACCTTCCGACAGCGCCGTCTCGGTCGTCCTGAAAAAAAGCGGGGTGCTGTCGGGAAAAGGATTCCCCTTGAGGATTCCGGAGGCGATGAATTCCACCCCATGTAGCGCGGCATAAACAGCCGCCTTCGAGAGGAGGATAATATTTCTGCCGGGAAGGTAGACCGCCGCATCTTCCGAATCGAAGCTCGGAATCTTCTTCCCGGTCAGGCTCCAATGATCTGGATAAACATCCCGAAGCGGCAGGTCGACGATTTTGAGCGGAGCAATTGCAGTTGAGGCGATCTTTTTCAGGTAACGTCGAAGCCAGTAGAGCTCGATCTTCTCCCAGGTAAAGCCGTTCCGCACATAGAAAGGAATCACCAAATCAAATTGGGTCGATAACTCCGACACCAACACGGCGCTGTCGATCCCGCCGCTGACTAAGGCGAGAACCTTTCCTTCCTTCTTTCGCTCTTTCTTGACGATCATACCATCGTGGACTTCTAAAAAGAAGTTTGATTCTAACAAAGTCGTCCGGGCAAATCAATTCGGAAATTGTCACAGCATTGTCGAAGACCGACGGAAATCTTGACGCTCAAAGAATATGGGGATCCCTCCTTGATCTTTTTCAGCCTGCATACTATCATAGCGAAATTGTCCAAGCGGGAGCAATGCTCGAATGAAGTTGAAAGGGAAGACGGTCCTCGTCACCGGGGCCGGGCGACGGGTGGGGCGTTCGATCGCCCTGGCCCTTGCCGAGCGGGGAGCGCGGGTCGCCGTCCATTATAATCAATCCAAGAAAGACGCCCAGACGGTCGTGAAAGAGATCGAGAAGCGGGGCGGGGGGGCCCACTCGATTCAAGGAGATCTTGCTAAGGCGCGCGACTGTGAGCGGATCGTTCAAGAGACGGTGAAGGTCTTCGGCCGCCTCGATGTTTTGGTCAACAATGCGGCGGTCTTTTTCAAAACGCCCCTCTTCGAGGTCACCGAAAAAGATTGGGATCTCACGCTCGATTCGAATTTGAAGGGAAGTTTCTTCTGCGCGCGGGCGGCGGCAAAAGCAATGCAGAGTGAGGGGGGCAAAATCATCAATTTTGCCGACTGGTCGGGCTTTCGTCCCTATATCGATTACCTCCCCTATTGTATTTCGAAGGCCGGGGTGATTGCGATGACAAAAGGCCTCGCAAAAACGCTCGCCCCAAAAATCGAGGTGAACGCCGTCGCCCCCGGCCCCATTCTCCTTCCGGCCGATCTCGATCCGATAGAGAAAGAAGAGGTCGAGCGAAACACCCCGTTGAAGCGGGTCGGCTCTCCGCAAGATATCGTGAATGCGATTCTCTTTTTAATCGAGGGGACCGATTTTATGACCGGCGAGACGATCGTCATCGATGGGGGACGGCTGATCGCTTAATTGTGAAAGGATGTCAGATGTATAAAGTGACCCGCGAAATTCACTTCTGCTATGGACACCGGCTCCTCAACTATAGCGGCAAGTGCCGCCATCTGCACGGCCACAACGGCAAGGTTGAGATCGAGCTTTACTCGGAGAAGCTGAATGAGCTCGGGATGGTCCGGGACTTCGAGGAGATCAAGCAGGTCGTCCAGGTCTGGATCGACGAAAATCTCGACCACAACATGATCCTTTGTCGCCGCGACCCGCTGATTCCGTCGCTCGAAAAGATGAAAGAGCGATTCTACCTCATCGACGAAAATCCCACCGCGGAGGCGATCTCTAAATTGATTTATGATTACGCCGTCTCGCAAAAGCTGCCGGTTTCGGAAGTCCGGCTGTGGGAGACACCGAAGTCGTTTGCGAGTTATCGGAAATCATAACTGAAGCGAATCCCACCCCTTCCACTCACCTTCTTCAGATCATGCTTCATAAGGGCGACTCCGTCGTGGTCACCGTCGGCGCCGGAACCAATTTTAGTTTGCGCTGGAAGATTCGGCGCCGCGCCATGGCGAGACCGGTCCAAGCGAGCATGATGCCGCCGGCCGCTCCTAAAAGGGCAATCGTTTGACCTACCGCTCCCCCCGCCATACCGGTATGGATCGGCCGAACCCAGGTACGGAGCGTTCTTCCAAGGTTATATCCGGAGAACGGCTCCCATTTGATCACCTCCGCCGTCAGCGGATGAAGCGTCAGCTGCGAGCGCGGGTTCGGATGCCAAAGTGCCGGCTCTTGAATCGAAGCGATCACCGGGCCCTCCGGTTGTGGCGGGAAGCGAAGCCGGATCGACACCCAGCCGGGCGCCTGCTGTTCGGCGCGCGCCCAGAGCCGATCGACATCGGACGGAGGCTCGATCGGCTTTGAAGGTGCCGCTTGCGGGGCGGGAGGAGGGGACTCGTTTCCGGTAAACGTGTAGAGGAGATTGTTCGCCCACGGATACGACATGATCAGGCCGGTCAACGTAATGACAAGGAGAATCGGCGCACACCAAAAGCCGATGACATTGTGCCGGTTCCAATCGCGCGCTTTTCCCCGCAACCGGGGGTTGAAGCGGCTCACGGCCTTGAACGTCGTCCCGGTCCAGCGCCTCGGCCACCAGAGGTAGAAACCGGTGACGACCAGGATCAGGAACGCCGCGTTGGAGAGGCCGGTGATCGGTTTTCCGACCTCACGCGAGCCGAGCCAGCGGTGCAAATCTTCGACTTCATGCATGAGCTTGTGGGTCTTCGAACCTCTCCCCAACACGTCTCCGGTATAAGGATTGATAAAGATCGTCTCCTCCTGTCCGAAACTGACCGAAGCGGAAGAGGTCGGCTCGGATCCCATCGCCACGCCGCTGGGGGGCAATTTCGGAAACGCCTCGCGCGCTTTGGCGATGATGGTTTCCATGTTCAGTCGGCGCGTGCCGGGGCCCGGCGGGATCACATTCCGAACCTCCCGCTCCGCAAAATCGACGATCTGCGGTTCGAAAGCGATCAGCGCGCCGGTCACTGACATCACCAGGATCACAAGGCCCGCGACGGTCCCCGCCGTGAGGTGAAGCCAAAAAAGGATATTGCGGAACGTCATCGCTTGTCGGGTCGAACCCTTCTCCATTTGCATCCCCCTCTAACTTACCTCCGACCAATGCCGCAGCAGGTTGTGATAGACGCCGGTCAATTGCACGACCGACGGATGACTCGGATCCCGCTCAAGTCGCTGAATCCCGAGATCGAGATCAAATAGGATCGCGCGCCGGGTGTCGTCGCGAACCATGCTCTGAATCCAAAAAAAGGAGGCGAGGCGCGTCCCGCGCGTCACCGGCCGGACATGGTGGAGACTCGTTGAGGGGTAAAGAACCAGATGGCCGGCCGACAGCTTTATACTTTGCACGCCATAGGTGTCTTCCACCACCAGCTCGCCCCCCTCGTATTCGTCCGGCCCGCTGAGGAAAAGCGTGGCCGAAAGATCGGTCCGGATTTTATACGGGGTACCGGGAACTTGGCGAACGGCATTATCGACATGGGTGCCGAACGACTGGCCGTTTTGATATCGATTGAAGAGCGGCGGAAAGACTTTCAGCGGCAGGGCCGCCGAGACAAAGAGCGGGCTTTTCCCAAGTGCCTCGAGGATCATCTCGCCGATTTTGACGGCGGCGGGGTGGCCTTCCCGCACCTGCATGTTGTTTTTTGCTTGGGCCGATTGATGCCCTGCGGTGACGCGGCCGTCGACCCATTCGGCCGGCTCCAGAATCTGTCGGGCCTGCGCCACCTGTTCCTTTGTGAGTACTTCGGGAATGCTCAACAGCATCGGTTATCCTCCTTCTCTTCGTTTAAAATTCAAATCGCATCGTCAGCAGCGCCGAACGGCCGGGCCCCGGCACGATATGGGCGGGGTGGAGCTGCTCGTAGTAATACTTGTCGGTCAGATTATAGAAATTGAGCTGAATTTCGATCCGCTCGGTCAGATAATACTCCGCCATGGCATCAAAGGCCCAGTAAGCCGGCGCCTCCTTCACGAGACCGGTGATCGGATCGAACGGCACGGTCGTGCTGGCGGTGCGGCTGCCGACATATCGTCCCCCACCGCCGATTTCCACCCCCCAGGGAAACGTGTAGGTGGTCCAGAGACTAAACGTCTGTTTCGGGACGTTGGCCAGCCGGCCGCCGACGGCGTTGGGATAGAAGACGGAGCGGACGAGCTCGCTTTTCATGTAGGCATAGCCGGTGAAAATCTGCCACTGATCGGTCAGACGGCCGGCCGCTTCCACCTCGATGCCGTCGACCCGCTGCTTCCCCGCGAGAACGTTCAGGAGCGGATTGTTCGGATCGGGCTCGCGGGCGTTGGTCTTTTCGGTCCGGAACAAGGCCGCCCGCAGCGCCAGCGAATCGGAGAAGAGATCCCACTTGCTGCCGACCTCGTACGTTTCGTTTTTCTCCGGTTCGAGGTTGGCGTTGGCGGCGCTGAGAGACAATGTTTCCGCGGAAGGATTGAACGAGGTGCCGTAACCGAAATAGACGCTCCCGTTCGGCATCGGTTTGTAGACCAACGCCCCCCGTTCGCTCAGCATCGTATCGGTTCGATCGAAAGATGTCGCCGGGGCGACGGTCTGGCGATAACTGGCGTCAAACCGGTCCCAGCGAAGCCCTCCGGTGAGCTCCCACTGTTTCCCCAGCTTCAGCGTATCGATCAGATAGACGCCGACGCTGTCCGCGGTCGTATCGACCCTCGACGTGATGGTCGGCGTCCCGGCGAAAGGCTGGTTCTCGTCGGGGTCCAACAAGCTTGTTACAGGCACGCCGGCGTACGTCGAGCGGATCGGGTCGGACGTTTCCCGACCGACTTCGATACCGACAACCCACGCGTGATCGATCAAGCCGGTGTTGAACCTCGCGATCATGTCGAGCTGATTCTGGAAAAAAGTTTCGACACTCTCGGCGACGATCTGATTGCGAGTGACGTTGATCGCGTTCAGCGGCGTTGCCGGGGTCGGTGTGCCGGCGATCCGCGCCTCGGTGATTCGGGCGTCGCGCGAGTAATGCCCATAACGGATCTGATCGCGCAGGGTCAACGCATTGTTGAAATCGTGCTCCAGCCTCGCGGTGCCGATGTCGACCGTCGTTTTAAGGAAATTATCCTTCTCAAAACCGTAGTAATTGTTTCGAGGCACCGGGGCCGGTTGGTTGAAGAGCCAGGGGATGCCGTAATCGGGAATATCATTTTCCGATTGATAAAAATAGCTGAAGGTCAGCCGGGTCGGCGTGCCGAGTCCGAGCGCCAGTGACGGGGCGAAACCGAAGCGGCGGTTCGCGGCGATGTCGCGATCGGCCACATGGGAGTCGTTGACCATCAGGTTGAGACGGATGGACGCCCCCGGACCAAGCTCTTGCAGCGGCTCCTGAATATCTGCGGTCGCCCGCCGGGTCCGGTCGGTGCCGAAACTGAGGGCCCCCTCCACATGCGGGGTAAAGCCCGGCATCTTGCTCACCTGGTTGATCACGCCGCCGGTCGAGCCGCGGCCGAATGTGATGGAAGAGGGGCCCTTGAGAACCTCGACCGCCTGCAGGTTAAAGGGGTCGCGATAGTAACTGCCGAAATCACGCATTCCGTCGAGAAAGATATCGTTGCGGGCGGTAAACCCCCGAAGGGTCAAGTTGTCCCCCTGAGAGATCCCCTCGCCGGCGGCGAGACTGATGCCGGCGACGTTTCGGAGCGCTTCGCGCAGCGTCGCCACCCCCTCCTCCTCCATCAGATCTTGCGGCATCACGGTGATCGACTGGGGGGTATCGCGGAGCGGCTCGGTATACTTCGGCAGAGAAGGGGCCTCCGATTTGTAGCTCTCTTCCTTCTCCTGCTTCCCCGGGACGACAACCTCGGGCAGCACTTCCGAGTCGTCATCGTCACTTGGATCGGCCCATGCCACGGTCCCCATCCCGATGATGGCTGCGGCGGCGAGGACGCTGATGATCGATTGGGTCAAACCGGATCTGCATGGTCGGGCCTCCGCCGGAGAGGGCTTGGCGCTTCGCGTTCGAACCTCTGCGTTCAGGAGGAGCCGGTTGCGGCGGCATTTGCGTTTCAATTGTCTCATTCTTCGTTCATCCTTTCGTGATGAAGGCGGATTGTTTTTGACCGGTCTCTACTCCAAGTGGAATCGAATCGGTAAAGTCACCCGACACGCCACCGATTTTCCATCTTCGTTGTAGGCCGGCGTAAAGATACCCTCCCGTACTTTCCGGAGGGCCGCTTCGTTCAGCGCCTCATCGCTTCCCTGAAGCAAGCGGACATCCCGCACCCGCCCCGCCTCATCGATGAAGACCGAGAGCAGCACCTTGCCGTCTTTCCCTTTCCGTCGCGCCGTACGGGGATAATCGCCGGGGCCGATGAGATTGCCGACCCATCGGGGCGGCCGCGCCACTTCGGAAGCGGAGAGATAGCGACCCGCGCTGTCGGGGCTCCCTTCCGGCGCGCCGCCAGGTTGCCCTTCCGGAGTTCCTCCCGGCGCACCCAATCCCGCTGCGGCGACGGAGACCGCTTCCTCTGCGGCGGATCCGGTTTCGGAATTTTCCTGAATCTCGCCGGAGGAAACGGCGGAGGCAACCTCCTCCGAGGGTGAAGGTTCCGGGACTTCAGACGGGAATTCCGAAACGACCGGCGAGGGGAGATTCTCCCGCGGCGGCGTTTCCTGAGAGGGGGGAGAAACCGCCGCCGCGCGCCGCTTCGCCACGGTCCGGGCCGGACCGGGCGCTGCTTCCGCCGTCGGTTTTGATCCGGATCCCGGCGGCGGGGGAGGGAGGGGGGAAACCGGTCGGAGCGACATCATGGAAAGGTCGAGTTCGGCCACAATGGGCGGGGTGGATGGAACGGTCAAAGCATAATAGAGCCCGCCTCCCAGCCCGGCATGGACCAGGGCCGATAGAAAGATCCCCACATGGACGCCGCTCAACACCCGTTTGATGAAAGCCATTTTAAGGCTCCGACCCGCTCTGTTCCGACGCCAACGCCACCCGGGTGACCCCCGACTGCTTGATGGTATCCAGGACCTTCACAACCTGCTGGTAGGGGATCCGGCCCTCTGCGGCCACCGTCACCCGCACCCCGGGATTCGATTCCGCCTCACGGGCCAGGTTCGCTTTCAAACCGTTGAGATCAACCGCTTCCTCCATGAGGAAGAGCCGGCCCTCGCCGTCGAGCGAGACGGTCAAGCCCGTGCCGGTGGGAGACGCCTCCGCCCCGGCCGTCTTGGGCAGATTGATCTTTAACTCGCCGTTGGAGGTCAAATGGGCCGTGATCATAAAGATAATCAGAAGCACCAACACCACATCGACCAGCGGCGTCACGTTGATGCCGGTCACCACCCCGTCATCGCCGGAGTCCTGTCCGCTCATGCGCGGACCTCCTCTTTCTCTTCTTCCGCGGCGCCGACAAGGGAATGCGGACCTCTCTGTGTCTCATCCCGCAAATAGACCTGCACCCTGTGAATGAGGCTTTGGGCGTTGGCGCTCACCCGCTTCACGCGGGTGTGGAAGGCATTGTTGGCCGCCACCGCCGGGATCGCCACAAAGATCCCGAACGCCGTCGCGATCAGCGCCGAGGAGATGCCGACCATCACGACGCCGACCCCCGACTGACCGCTCACCGCCAGGTCGTTGAACGCCTTGATGATGCCGAGCACCGTACCGAATAATCCGATAAAAGGGGCGTTGTTCCCCAAGCTTCCGAGGATAATCAGGTGACGCTCCAGGATCGCCCGCTCCAACACCAGGCGCGAGGTCATCGCCTCCTCGACGGAAGCCGCTCCCTTGGCGAAGTGCTCCAACCCGGCCGCCGCCACCCGCCCTTCCACCCCCCGGGCATTTTGAGCCGCCTGCCGGGCGCCGGCCAGATCCCCGGCCTCTAAACGGTTCGCCAACTCCTCCAGGAAGCGCGGGAAGTCGAGATGGTTTTTCCGAAAGACCGACCACCGCTCCAGCATTACGCCGAACGAAACGACGCTGGCGGCGATCAGCAGCCAGAGGACCCAGACGTCGCCTAACAAAGCCAACCGATGAAATATCTCGTCCATCACATTCCTCGCTTTTTAATGTTCACTTTCCAAAAAAAAGCCCCGAATAAAAACCGATTATTCGGGGCGTGGGGTGAAAAACCGCTAGCCTCTCTCATCTTATCGCGAACCGTTCTCCTTCGAGGGGAAGAAGACGGTTCCCGTTTCTGACCTCAACGACGTCAACCGTCTTCGCTCTCCGGGTCTTTGCTCTCCCGGTTCTTGGGGATGTTTTTTGAAATCTTCGAAGAACTTCCCGGCTGCAGCGGGATCAGATGGATCCGCTTGCACCGTTTGCACTTCAATTCGATCTGATCTCGAACGATCCGGGCAACCAGATTTCCGCACAAACAGCGAAGGTCCTCCGAATTCGAATTTTTCTCAACAGAACGCTTCATCATTCGACCTAAAAAAAAAGCCCAAAGCCAAGTCACTGCGGCTTTGGGCTTTGGGCCAGGGAAAAAGTTGCGGCGCGAGCCTCATCAAGTGCAATTGAGAATCAATCTCAATATCAGCAGAGTACCGCATCGGATTTCCGGTGTCAAGCTCTTTTTAAAAAATTTCGGGGGAAAAGAAAACAGGACCGCTCCCGCCGCCATAGACGCATCTCCTGTTTCGAAGCGGAGACGAATCGAACTGCAGCGTCGCTTCGACCAGACCCGCTACAATCTCGATTTCTTTTTCGTGCGCCGGACGTTGCGGAAGTGCGATTGGACACATGGAAGGAGCTCACTCTGGCAGGCAATATCGCGGCCGATTCTGCCTGAATTTCACCTCTTTTACAATCTTTCTCGCCATAGTATAATCATTTGCTATGTCATTAACCCCTTTTCATCCCATCATTGCCGACTGGTTCAAAGAAAAATTCGGCGAGCCGACCGAGCCGCAGAAGCTCGGGTGGCCGCATATTCTCTCAGGCGAAGATACGCTGATCGCGGCGCCCACGGGGTCGGGGAAGACGCTCGCGGCGTTTCTCTGCGCCATCGATCAACTGGTTCGCGAAGGAATTGCCGGACGGCTCACGAATGAGGTCAAGGTCCTCTATGTCTCGCCGCTGAAGGCGCTCAGCAGCGACGTTCAGCGAAATCTTCAGGCCCCGCTGGAGGAGATCCAGAAGCGGGCCGTTAAACAATGGGTGAAGCTGCCGGAGATTCGCGCGCTCGTCCGGACCGGCGACACCCCCTCTCACGAACGGCAGGCGATGGTCCGGAAGCCGCCGCACATCCTGGTGACAACGCCCGAGTCGCTCTACCTCCTTCTCACCGCGCAAAAGAGCCGCGAGATTTTGCGGACGGTCGAAACGGTCATCATCGATGAGATCCATGCCGTCGCGCGCGACAAGCGGGGCTCTCACCTCGCCCTTTCGCTCGAGCGGCTGGAAGCGCTCTGCAACAGACGGCCGGTCCGTATCGGCCTCTCCGCCACGCAGCGGCCGATGGACGAAATCGGCCGGTTTTTAGTGGGAACGAAGCGGGTCGGACCCGACGGAGCACCCCGCTGCGCGATCGTCGACGTCGGGCACCAACGCGATCTCGATCTCGCCATCGAAGTTCCGCCGAGCGAGCTCTCCGCCGTCTGCTCCAATGAGCAGTGGGCCGAGGTCTACCATCGGCTGGCGGAGATCATTCAGCAACACCGGAGCACCCTGATCTTCGTCAACACCCGGCGGCTGGCGGAGCGGATCACCCATAACCTGACCGACCTGCTCGGTGAAGAGGCGGTTTCGGCGCATCATGGAAGCCTCTCCAAAAAGATTCGGCTCCGGGCGGAGCAGCGGCTGAAGGCGGGAGAGCTCAAGGCGGTCGTCGCCACCGCGTCGCTGGAGCTCGGGATCGACATCGGCTTCATCGACCTGGTCGTCCAGGTCGGTTCCCCCCGCTCGATCGCGACCTTCCTTCAGCGGGTCGGCCGCTCCGGCCATGCGCTGGGACTCACCCCCAAAGGACGGCTCTTCGCGCTGACGCGGGATGAATTAATTGAGTGCGCGGCGCTGATCCGGGCGATTCGCCACGGCCGGCTCGACCGGATTCATCCGCCGGAGGCACCGGTCGATATCCTGGCGCAGCAGATCATCGCGGAGACCGCCGACCGGGAGATCGACGAGAAAAATCTATTCGAATTGAGCCGCGGCGCCTGGCCCTATCATCAACTGACGCGCGAGAAATTCGGCGAGATCGTCCAGATGCTCAGCGACGGATTCGCCACCCGGCTTGGCCGAAGCGGCGCTTACCTTCATCATGACCGGGTCAACAAGAAAATCAAAGCGCGGCGGGGGGCGCGACTGGCGGCGATCACCTCCGGCGGCGCCATTCCGGAGCTCGCCGATTACCGCGTGGTTGCCGAGCCGGAGAAGATCGTCGTCGGATCGGTCGATGAAGACTTCGCCGTCGAGAGCCTATCGGGCGATGTCTTTCTGCTGGGGAATACATCATGGCGGGTCATTCATGTCCGCGGCGGCGATGTCGTCGTCACCGATGCCCACGGCGCCCCGCCGACGATCCCCTTCTGGCGGGGAGAGGCGCCGGCGCGGACGATGGAGCTCTCGGCGGAGTTGTCGGATCTGCGAGAGGAGTTGTCGGATCGGGTCAACCGTCCGGAGGAGGCGGCCACATGGTTAATGGAGGAAGCGGCGCTCGACGAATTCGGCGCGCGCCAGATGGTCCATTATGCCGCGGCGCAGAAGGCGGCGATCGGCCTACTGCCGACGCAGCGGCATCTCCTCTTCGAGCGCTTCTTCGACGAATCGGGGGGGATGCAGCTCGTCATCCACTCCCCGTTCGGCGGCCGGATCAATCGGGCCTGGGGACTGGCCCTCCGAAAGCGCTTCTGCCGGACGTTCGACTTTGAGCTGCAGGCGAGCGCCGACGACAACGGAATCGTCCTCTCGCTCGGGCCGCAGCAGAGCTTTCCGCTCGAGCAGGTGGGGAAGATGCTTCGCTCGGATAATGCCCGGGACATTTTGGTTCAGGCGCTCCTCGCCGCGCCGATGTTCAACACCCGGTGGCGATGGAACGCCAACCGGGCGCTGGCGATCCTTCGGCAGCGGAACGGAAAGCGGGTCCCGCCGGCGCTGCAGCGGATGAAATCGGACGACCTCCTCTGTGCCGTCTTCCCGCAGCAGATGGCCTGCCGGGAAAATCTCCCCGGCGGAGATATCCCGATCCCCGACCATCCGCTGGTCGAGCAGACGATTCTGGACTGTCTGCATGAGGCGATGGATGTCGACGGCTGGCTCGATCTACTCCGGTCGATCGAGCGGGGGGAGATCGAGATCACCGCCGCCGACACCCGCGAGCCGACCCCCTTCGCCTATCAGATTCTGAACGCCAGCCCCTATGCCTTCCTCGATGATGCGCCGTTGGAAGAGCGGCGGGCGCGCGCGGTGGCGACGCGGCGGACGCTCACGGTCGAATCGGTCCGCGACATCGGACGGCTCGACCCGCTTGCCATCGAACAGGTTCGCAAAGAGGCCTGGCCGCTCGTTCGCGACGCGGACGAACTACACGACGCGCTCTTGTTGATGGGGATGCTCCCCGCCGCAGAGGGGAACGCGTGGGCTCCGTTTTTCCACACCCTCCTTCTTTCAGGCCGGGCCATTGAGGCCCGCGATCCCGACGGCCGGACTTCCTGGATCGCCGTCGAGCAATGGCCGATGGTCCACGCCGCCCGGCCCGATCTCGTCCCGAAAACAACACCGGCAATCCCGGAAGGGATTCGACAAGATTGGTCGGCCTCCGAAGGGTGGGTGGCGCTGGTCCGCGGACGGCTCGAAGTCGTCGGCCCGACGACCGCCGCCCGGCTTGCCGCCGATCTTGGGATCGATCCGAACCATATCGAATCAGCGCTCGCCGCGCTCGAGGCGGAAGGGTTCGCGATGCGCGGCCATATCACTCCCGACACGACGGAGACTGAATGGTGCGCGCGCAGATTGCTGGCGAGAATTCATCGCCTGACACTCGACCGGCTGCGGCGTCAGATCGAGCCGGCTTCGGTGGAAACCTTCCTTCAATTCCTCCTTCAGTGGCACCGACTCCTTCCGAAAACGCAGCTGCACGGGCGCGAAGGACTCTTTTCCGTGATTGAACAGCTGCAGGGGTTCGAGATCCCCGCGGTCGCTTGGGAGCGGGTGATCCTCCCCGCCCGCATCGCCCGTTATAATCCGATCTGGCTCGATGAGCTTTGCTTGAACGGTGAGGTCGCCTGGGGAAGGCTGAGTCCCCCCGCCGCGAAAAAAACAAACGGAGAAGAGCCGTCTCGGCCGCGGCAGGCAACCCGCAATCTTCCCATTTCGCTCGTCGCACGGGAAGACTTAGGATGGCTTCGCACTTCGTCGGAGCAACTTCCCTTCCTCAGCGAAAACGCGAAGACCCTACTCGACGTCCTTCGGCGGCAAGGGGCCTCGTTTGTCTCCGATCTGCTCTCCGCGACCCGTCTTCTACCGGCCCAATTGAGCGATGCACTCTGGGAACTGGTTGCCGTCGGGCTGGTCACCGGCGATGGCTTCTCGGCGATCCGATCGCTGACCGATCCGAAGCGGACGGAGCAGGCCGGTTTCTCCCGTCGGCGCCGCGGCTGGAAGCGCGCCCCCCGTCCCCGAGGAAGCGGACGATGGACCCTCCTTCCTTCCACGACGGAGAGCATTCCGCCCGAAGAAAAAATTGAAGCCTGGGCCTGGCAGCTTCTTCAGCGCTATGGAATTCTCTTCAGAGATTTAATGGGCCGCGAAGAGGGGGCGCCAGCTTGGTATGAACTTCTGCCGGTTCTTCGGAGGCTGGAGCAGCGCGGCGAGATCCGCGGCGGGCGATTCGTTCTTGATGTCGGTGGGGAGCAATATGGCCTCCCGGAGGCGGTCGAAGCGCTGCGCCACCTCAAACAGCATCCGCCGGAGCCGGAGACGGTCTTTCTCTCGGCGGTCGATCCCCTAAACCTGATCGGCATCATCACCCCAGGTCGGCGGGTCACGGCCCTCCCCTCGAACGCGGTCGCTTTCCATGGCGGCGCTTTCGTCGGGTCGCGCGAGGGGAAAGAGATCTGGGTCTCCGAAAAGCTGCCGCGAGAGGAAGCCCGGCAGATCGAGCGGACGCTGGCGTCGGGTCGCCTCCTGGTCCTTGAAGAGCCGACCGAAGATACGGGAGAGATGGAACAGATCGGTTTATTGACGGAGTAAGCGATGCGCTGGCGCCTGGAGATCAATCAAATCCTTTCGATCGGCCTCCTCCTGCTGGCGTTCGGATGCGGAAATCCCGAAGCCAAGAGCAAAGAGCTTTACGACACCGCGCAATTTGAAGAACAACAACGCAATTTCAAGCACGCCCGCCAGCTTTATGAACGGATTCTGAAGGAGTATCCGAATACCGAGACGGCCCAAAAGGCCGACGCTCCGGATAAAGACACTCGACTCACAACCGTAGGCCCTTTCCCGACCCTCCCTGCTCCTTATTTCCCGAAAAATTAAGGACATTCCTCATTTGACGTCATATACCGCTGTGGTAGAGTTTCTGTATGGAATGTCCAAAGTGCAAGGTTCGGAATGGGGATCATCGCTCTTTTTGCTGGAAGTGCCGTTTTCTGATGGCCGCGCACTGCCGCCATTGCGGATCGACCAATCGCGTGAGGGGAACTCACTGCGTCGGCTGCGGCAAAAACCTCCTCGATCAATCTCATCCGATCCTCGCCCCCGAAAAGCCCTTCCCCTATTTCATGCCCCCTTCCAAATTTACCCCTTCCCCCGAGACCGGACCGCCGAACTAAAAAACAATCCCCTTCTGAAATAAAAAGCGCCCCCCTAAAACCACCGATTTTCATTTTTTTCCTCCAGAGTCCTGGCCTGTCATCCTGAGCGCAGCGAAGGATCTCTTTTCCAATCAGAAGCCCAGATGCTTCGCCCTCGGCTCAGCATGACAAGCGGCTTTATTCGCTTCGGGTGGTCACTCGAACGTTTCCGAGAATGGATCGGAAGGGATTAGAAATGTCTCTGAAAAATGGAGGTTCAAAACGAGAGGATTTTAAATTTCCGGGGAGAGATCTTTTGATTGGCGGAGCTGTTTCTTTTCGGCGAGCTTTTTCTTGGCCGCCAGCATTCGCTCTTTCGCCGCCTTGGGAGGCCGGCTCTTTACCCTCGGTTTTGGAACCCGGTTCAGCGTCGCCAACCGCCGCTGGAGCCGACGAAAGGCAAGGGCCCGGTTCTGGGCCTGCGAGCGCTGCTCCGTGGCGATGATGATCAGCCCGGAGGGGGGATGATGAAGGCGGACGGCCGACTCGGTTTTATTTTTCTTCTGCCCGCCCGGACCGCTGCTTTTATAAAACGAGACCTCGGTTTCGCGTTCGAGGGTCTTCATGTCGGTCGCAAACGGCTTCTTCCTCACGCTCCCCTCCGTTTTTCTCATGGCAAAGAGATTCATCTTGCACCTAGATCTTGGGTAGCGTGATCCCGACTTGAGATTGATATTTCCCCTTTTTGTCGGCGTAGGAGACCTCGCAAACCTCATCTGACTCGAAGAAGAGAACCTGGGCGATCCCCTCATTGGCGTAAATCTTCGCCGGCAGCGGGGTGGTATTGGAAATCTCCAGGGTGACGAACCCTTCCCACTCCGGCTCGAACGGGGTGACGTTGGTGATGATGCCGCAGCGGGCGTAGGTCGACTTGCCGACGCAGATCGTCATGACGTTTCGGGGAATCCTGAAGAACTCGACGCTCTTTCCTAATGCAAAAGAGTTTGGGGGAATAACGCAGATGTCCCCTTTGAAATCGACGAACGATTTGGTGTCGAACTCTTTCGGGTCGACGATGGTGTTATTGATATTGGTGAAGATTTTAAACTCGTTGGCAATCCGAATATCATAGCCGTAGGAAGAAACACCGTAGGAAATTCCACCGGCGCGGACCTGCTTCTCCTCAAACGGCTGGATCATTCCATGCTCTTTGGCCATCCGTCGAATCCACCGATCGCTCTTGATCATCCGATTCCTCCTGCTAAGCGCCCCATATAATGTGTCCGATTGGGTGTACGCTACCACAAATGGGGAATGCTTGCAATCAAAACCATCAACTTTTTAGTCGGTATCGTGCGGAACCACCCAAAATGACGCCGCGTCCTTGTTCACCTCTTTGGGAGCGTTCGGCTGGGGGTATTTGAAGGTCTTCTCCTCGTAGTTCTTCACAATCGCCTGGTCGTCATCGAGGTAGAGGAGGGTATCCTGGGGGAGAATGGCCACCTTCCCCCCCCCGCCGGGGGCATCGATCACATAGTGCGGCACCGCCATCCCGGAGGTATGGCCGCGAAGCGCGGAGATGATCTTCAATCCCTTCTCAACCCGGGTGCGGAAATGGTGCGTCCCCTTCACCAAGTCGGCTTGATAGATGTAGTACGGCTTCACCCGGATCGAGAGAAGCTTCTGCATCAGCCGCTTCATCACCTCCGGATCGTCGTTCACCCCTTCCAGCAAGACGGTCTGGCTGCCGAGCGGGATTCCGGCATCGGCGAGCATCCCGCAGGCCTTGGCAACTTCGGGGGTAATTTCGTCGGGATGATTGAAATGGAGGTTCATATAAAGCGGATGGTATTTCTTGAGCATGTTGCAGAGGTTCTCCGTAATCCGCGAAGGAAGGGTCCCCGGAACACGGCTCCCGATCCGGATGATCTCCAGATGCGGAATCGCGCGGAGCGCCTTCAACACCCGCTCCAACAGCATGTCGACCACCATCAACGGATCGCCGCCGGAGAGAATGATGTCGCGGATCTCCGTATGCGCCGAAATATAATCGACCACCTGCTTGAGATTCTCCGGCGTCAGGGTGCCGGGCGAGCCGACAAAGCGCTTCCGGGTGCAGAATCGGCAGTAGATCGGGCATTGGTTGGTGATGACCAGCAGCACCCGGTCGGGATAGCGATGGACCAGATTCGGCACGGGACTGTCTTTCTCCTCGTGCAGCGGATCTTCGGAATCGCAGGCGGCGTCGGGATGATCTTCCTCGGCGGTCGGAACCACCTGCTTCCAAATGGAGTCCCCCTTTTCCCTGATTAACTTGAAGACATGCGGCGTGATCCGCATCGGGTACTGCTCGACAATCCCGCGCACCTCTTCCGCAGGGACGCCCAACATCTTCTCCAGCGTTTCAACGTCGTCGATGCTTTCTTTGATATCTTTCTGCCACTGCTCCACAGCGCTACTCCCCTCTTAATAACGAAATAGAAAGGCCGCCCCCTCGTCAGGGCTGTTGTCCATACTTTTTATCGAGATAGGCGATGATCTCATCCTCGTCATCCAGGACGACATCCCCGTCGACCAGCACCGGCACCAAATATTGGCCGGAGACCTCGAAAACCTCCTTCCGGTTCGGTCGATAGGAAGGGACGGCGATCTTCTCGTATTCAAGCCCCAGCTCCTCTAATTTATCCCGCACCATTCGACAATAAGGACACGAATCGAGGTCATACAGTTTCATTTTTTCCATTGCGGCCTTGCTTTTCCCTTTCTACGATGCGACGGCGCACGGCGCCATCACCGCATCGACCATTCCATGAATCAGTTTTTTCTCAGTGGAGACGACGGTGGCCAAAATCCCTCCGAGCTTCGCCTCTTTTCCATCGATGAAGTAATAAGGCGAAAGCCGCGCCCGCCCTTCCATCGCGACCATCCGTTCCGCTTCGAAATCATAATAATGAACGGTGCTCTTCTTCCCTTTGTGGAACTTCTGGAGGATGTACGGCGTCGTCGGAAAACTCTGCAGCGCCCGCTCGATCGCTCCCCTCCACTCCTCTTCCGGATGATCGTGGCCCGCGATCACCCCCCGGCTTCCCCAGGCGAGCTCCGAAAAACCGGACGGCTTGATGATCAACTGCCGCTCCTTCTGTGTCGCCTCGCCGAGCTGTCGGAAATCGGTGACCGGCCAGCCTTCCAGGGTGAGGTCGGGAATGATTGCATGAGGAGGAACTTCGCGCGGGTCGATGATCCAGGTTTTCGGGAAAATCCGATGCAGGGTGGCGACCGTCGCCTCCCCCAAATGCCGAAGCCAGAACTCTTTCAACACCGGATGGTGGAAGAGGGCAAAGAGGCTTTTCTCTTCCAGAAACGCTTTCGGCGGCGGCGTCAGTTGGACCAGCTTCTTCTTGGCCGCGTAGAGGATGAGCTCCGACTTGGGGATGTTCTTTAGATCGAAAAGCTCAAAGAAGCGATAGAGAATATCGATCCGCTCCCGTTTCCCTTCTCCGTCGACCCAAAGGCCTTCCTCGGTAAAGTGGAGATCCCTTGGATGAAGCACCTGCGTCCGAAGCCCGCGCCGGTTGATCGCCCGTCCCAGCCACTCCATCTCGGGACGGTAGTCTTTCGACTCGTCGGAGACGACGATCGCCAGCAGCGGGTTCTCCCCGGTCGCTTGCGATCGGATCATCCGCTCGAAACCGGCGACCATTCCGTCGGTCGATCCAACCGGGAAGTCTCCCTGCGCCGCATACGCGACCGAAAGTCCGGCCGTCAGCCCCATGCCGCCCGGCACCGCATCGAGCTCCGTGGCGACTATCCCCTCGTCGGTCGGGATCAGATCGGGCCGGATAATCCCCGGCAGATCTTGTTTAAACCGGTTCATTCGGCCATATTCGACAACCGTTTCCGGTTTTCCCTGGTCGAGATAATCGGCGACCCAATGGGGAACTTTCCCATGGACACTGTCGAGGTAGAGCCGATTTGCCGCTTGATAAAACGAAAGGAGCTGGTTTCCAAGCGTTTCTAGAAAATCCAACTCCTCTTTTGATATCCGGTATGGCTCGGTGGCGATCCGCCAGAGGTCATTTCCGGCCGCTGTCGCCCCTTCAGGCTTAAAAAGACCCTCTTGAATCAGGGTGCCCCGGATCGCGTGGCTTTTTTTCTGAATGGGCTCCTCGCGGGATGGGTCAGGTGGAGGCTCAAAGGCCTTGGACAACGTCGAAGTCTCCAAAGACAATGATTTGATGATAACACCGCCGGAAGCAGATCCGCAAGTACGATTTTAGGAGAAGAAAGGGGGCGATGACCCCTTCTTTTTACTTAATATCTCGGCCAATCGATCGGGGTAATTGGTAAAGAGGCCGTCGACGCCGATATCGATCAAAGAGGTCATCTGAACGGGGTCGTTGACCGTATAAACGTAGAGCTTAAATCCCTCCTGGTGCGCCTTTTCAATCAGATCGGAGGTGGCCCGTTTGGAGGGGAGGTTGATTGAAACGGCCTCTAGCCTTCGTGCTTCCTGCACGATCTTTTTCCACGGCTCCCGGTCAACCAGATAGCCGATCGGAAGGGTTGGGTGAAGGCTTCGGACTTTTTTGAGGAGGATATGATCAAACGACGAGACGATGACCCGATCGGCGATTTCTTTCTTTTCGATCAGATCAACGACTTTTTGGGGGGAGGCCGCTTTGATCTCGAGATTCAGCAGGAAGGGAGGAGGGACCTTCGCGATCATCTCCGCCGCTGTGACGACCGTCTCTCCCGCGAAAGCGGGGGCGAACCAGCTCCCAACGTCGAGGCGCTTCAACTCGGAGAGGGTCAGATCGACGACCCGCCCGCTCTGCCCAGCGAGCCGCTTGACGGTCGGATCGTGAAAGACGACCAGCTCTCCATCACGGCTCTCCCGCAGATCGCATTCGATCCCATCAACCCCCATCGCCATCGCTTTCTCAAATGCAGCAAGAGTATTCTCCGGCGCATGCCCGGAGGCGCCGCGGTGGGCCCAGATGATGATTTTTTTGTTCATGCGAGGAAAGGTAACATAGGAGGGTGGGGTTGTAAAGGGAACCTCCTTGATCCAAGCTCAATATGGAATGTTCTGCCATTCCTGAATTGACAATGATCCCATAATGACCTATCATCGCGCCATCCCATCCCGGCGATTTCAAAATGGAGAGTTGGATGAGAACGCCTACCCTAATCGTCGAAGTCATTGAGCAGAAAATATATCTCATTCGAGGCCATAAAGTAATGCTGGATAGTGACCTCGCCAAACTCTACGGTGTTCCGACAAAAAGATTGAATGAACAGGTTCGCAGAAATATAAAGCGGTTTCCAACAGACTTTATGTTCCAACTCACGACTGAGGAGGCGAAATTTTTAAGGTCGCAATTTGCGACCTTAAAAACAGGGCGCGGTCAACACCTGAAATATCTTCCATATGCCTTTACAGAACAGGGGGTTGCAATGCTCTCCAGCGTGCTGAACAGCGAAAGGGCCATTGAAGTCAACATCCTCATCATGCGCACCTTCGTCAAACTGCGCGAGATGATTGCCTCCCATAAAGATTTGGCGAAAAAATTGGACGAGCTCGAAAAGAAGTATGACGAGCAGTTCCAGGTCGTCTTCGAAGCAATTCGACAGTTAATGGCCCCGCCGGAGAGCTCAAATCGAAAAATTGGCTTTAAATAATGCGGAACTGACGCCGATCTCTTAAACCTCTTCCCATTTGATTCCGGAAAATCTGTTTGACTTCACACCCTGAATCCGGTAGTAATGATTACCAGATACCAAACAGGAGCGGCGCTTCATGGAAATGGGGATTCTCGTTCTCCTCGGGGTCTTGGTGATTCTTCTTCTGGTGCTCCTCGTCCGCTCCTTCAAGCCGCCGGCGCAGGAGCCGGACGCCGGGATGCTGGTGATGCAGCAGCAGGTCGATCAGCTACGCCAGCAGCTCTCGGAAGCGCTGACAGCCAACACGAATCTGGTTCAGCAGCAACTCTCTCAAATCACCACTCAGGTGAACTCTCAGCTCCAATTGGTCAATCAGCAGCTCACCTCCGCCACTGGACAGATCGGACACCGGCTCGATAACGCCACCCGAGTCGTCGGCGAGGTGAAACAAAATCTCGGCGAATTGAAACAAGCAACCCAGCAGATCTCTGATATCGGGAAGAACATCTCCTCGCTTCAGGAGATCCTCCGCGCCCCGAAACTGCGCGGCAGCCTCGGCGAGCTTTTTTTAGGGGAGCTCCTGGCCCAGGTCCTCCCGCCGACGCATTTCACCCTGCAGTATCGTTTTAAGAGCAATGAAGCGGTCGATGCCGTGATCACGCTCGGACCGGGGCTGGTCTCGGTCGACTCGAAATTTCCGCTCGAGAACTTCAAGAAGCTGATCGAAACCAATGCCGACGAGGAAAAGAAGGCCCATCGACGGCGGTTCCTCACCGATGTGAAAAAGCACATCGACGCGATCGCGGCGAAATATATCCTCCCCGACGAGGGGACCTACGACTTCGCGCTGATGTATATCCCCGCCGAAAATGTCTATTACGAGACGATCATCAAGGACGAAGCGTTCGGCGACGACAAGAGCCTCTGCAGCTATGCCCTCTCGAAGCGGGTGATCCCGGTCTCTCCGAATTCGTTCTACGCTTATCTTCAGGCGATCGTCCTCGGATTCCGCGGATTGCGGATCGAGAAATCGGCGCAGGAGATCCACCAGCGCCTGCAACGGCTCTCGGGGGACTTCCTTAAATTCAAGGAAGACTTCGACGTCATCGGGAAGCACCTCTCCAACACGCGCGGAAAATATGAAGAGGCCTCCAAGAAGCTTGACCGGCTCGGCGACCGCCTCGTCACGATCGACCACGACAGCGCGGATGCAAAAATCGCCGACCCGAAGGTGAAGGTCACCTTACCAAAGGAAGAGCTGGCCCGACCCGCTTTATTCGATTAAATCAACTTTAAAAATAAGGACGCATTCATGTCGAACGGACAACAATCGCAGCCCCCTGTTCAAGTTCAGGTCGAAATCGACGATGCCACCTCTCAGGGAGTCTATACGAACCTCGCCCTGTTGACCCACAGCGAGACGGAATTTGTCATCGACTTCATCTACATTCAGCCGCAAGCGCCGAAGGCGAAGGTGCGATCGCGCATCATCACCAGCCCAGCCCACGCCAAACGCTTTCTGGCGGCCCTTCAGGAAAACATCCAGCGATATGAGCAGCGCTTCGGCCCGATCAAGGTTTCCGGCGAGCCGGACAAAGGCAATCCTTACCAAGGTCTCTATTTGTAATCGATGCAGGGACTCTCTTTTAAGAAAACCCTGACCCTCCGCAAAAACCTTCCGCCTCCCTCGGAATCAAACGAAGCCCGCATCCGCGTCTCCCTCGCCGGAATCTGCAGCACCGACCTGGAGATTGCGAAGGGCTACATGGGTTTTGAAGGGGTCCTCGGCCACGAGTTCGTCGGCGTGGTCGAAGCGGCCCCCGATCCGAACTGGATCGGCCGGCGGGTGGTCGGCGAGATCAACGCCGCCTGCGGCGAATGCTGCTTCTGTGTTCGGAGGATGCAAAACCATTGCACGCAGCGGACCGTTCTCGGCATCTTGGGACGGGATGGCAGCTTCGCCGAACAGCTTTCCCTCCCAATCCAAAACCTCCACCTCGTTCCCGGAAACTTAACTGACGAAGAAGCGGTCTTCACCGAACCGCTTGCCGCCGCCTTTCGGATCATCGAGCAGATTTCGATCGGTTCCGAAGATCGCGTGACGCTCCTCGGCGACGGCAAGCTTGGGCTTCTCATCGCGCAGGTATTGAGGGATCGCTGCAGGCTCATTGTCATCGGCCATCACGCAGAGCGGAGGGCTCTTCTGGATCGTTGGGGTGTTCAATCGCTCTCCCTCGACCAGACTACACCGCTCCGACATCTCTCCGACATCGTCATCGACGCCACCGGCTCCCCGAAAGGGTTCGACCTCGCCCAACAACTGGTCCGCCCCCAAGGGACGATCGTTCTGAAGACGACCTGCGCCGGCCGCCCCAAAGTCGATCTCGCCAAAGTGGTCATCGACGAGGTCACGGTGATCGGCTCTCGCTGCGGGCCGTTTGCACCGGCGCTCGAAGCGCTCGTCCAGAAGAAGGTCGATGTTTATCCGTTGATTACGGAGGTCTTTCCGTTGAAGAAAGGAAAACAGGCCTTTCGGAAAGCGGGGGAGCGAGGGGCGCTGAAGGTCCTTCTGCGCCCCTCGGATTCGGGAGGGACTATCCTTTCGAGGTAAGATCGCCGTCCCGCTTTCTCTTTACTTGATCAGGAACAAACCCTCCCGCTATAATCCCATTTATCACTAAGAAGCTTGGAAGCACTCGCCCAGGCTTAATCCATTTTAAGGACCGTACCACGCGCCAAAAAGGCGACCGACTTATTTTATTTCATGATCACGATTGACTTTTTGAAGAGAGAAGAGGTATGACCATCTATTAGTCAGGGCGCCTCGTGGCAATGTAACCGGAAGGAATTCAGGGAAATGTTTACTCAGGATGATTTCGACCAATTGACTCAAAACTACAATGAAGATTATCTTTATCTGATGATCCGGGCCAGCCAACAAAGTTATGACTGCCTGATCTCCTCTTTCATGATGCTCAAAGATCTCTACAATGCGATTTTGAAATTCCAGGCCTCGGGGAAACTCTCTTTTCGAATTCTCCCCTATCCGTTGTCCTTTCGCGCCAACGATGATCTGCTGAGGAGCATGGGATTCGACGATGAAGGAATCAAGAACATCTATGGTTTTCTTAAATTCGTCAAGGAAACACAAGGAAAAGAATTCGAAGAATGTTTGAAAGGAAGCATCTATAATCTCTGTAAACGGAACCCCGGAGATCAACCTTGGCAAATAAAGAGCTCGATGGCGCCATAGGACGAACGCGCCATTCGACAATCTGAACATCGATCCCCAATAAGGCACATATGAAACAGCCGGTCGATCCATTTCCTCCTCTGCCTGGGATGCCCACTGATCCGCCTGCGCGCGATCTGAGCGTCGGCACCCTGAGACGATTGGTCAAGGTGATTCAGGAGATCTCAATGGCGCGCACCGTGGAAGCGGTGGCGGCCATCGTCGGTCGCGGCGCGAGGGAGCTGACCGGCGCCGACGGCGCGACCTTCATTTTGCGCGAAGGGGAAAGGGTTTATTATGCTGATGAGGACGCCATCGCCCCTCTGTGGAAAGGGAAACGCCTTCCAATGGCCGCCTGTATCTCCGGCTGGGTTATCGTCCATCGGCAGCCGATCTTTATCGAGGATATCTATGCCGATACCCGCGTTTCGGTCGAAGCCTACCGCGCCACCTTCGTACAGAGCCTCATGATGGTGCCGATTCGGACCGCCGCTCCGATCGGAGCGATCGGCCTCTATTGGTCCAGGAAATATCGCGCCACGCCGGAAGAGGGGGAACTGCTCCATTATTTGGCCGACAGCGCTTCCATTGCGATAGAGAATATCGGTCTCTATACCGAACTGAAACAACGCACAAAAGACGCCGAAGAAGAGGTCCGAACAAAATCAAAATTTGTCTCCAACGTCTCGCACGAACTGAGAACACCGATGAATGCGATCCTCGGTTATGCCGCGCTTCTTCGTGACGAAATTTATGGTCCGATCTCTTCCGAGCAGATCGATCCGATCGAGGCGATCCTTCGAAATGTTCGGGAGCTCCTCTCCCTCATAGAGAGCATTCTCGATCTCTCCAAGATCGACGCGGACCGCCTCTCCGTTCAGGCCACCCCCATCAATCTCACCGAACTCCTGGATGAGATCATCCGCGCCGTCCAGCCTTTTGTTGAAAAGAAATCGCTGGCGCTCAGATGGCAATTGGAAACACTTCCGCCGATTCTATCCGACGCTGGAAAAATCAAACAGATTCTGAACAATCTTCTCTCAAACGCCGTCAAGTTTACACACGCTGGTGAGATTACAATCGCGGCACGGAATCTGCCGGAGCGGAAAGGGGTGGCCATCACCATTGCAGACACCGGAATCGGCATCAAAGCCGAAGACTTGCCCAAGATCTTCGATCCATTCTATCAAGTTCAAGCCGATTCAACACGGTCGCTCAGCGGCGTCGGCCTCGGGCTGTCGATCGTGAAGGAGCTCGTCACGCTCCTTCAGGGGGAGATCCAGGTTCAAAGCGAGATCGGACAGGGCTCCACATTCACCCTCTTTCTTCCTTACCGATCAACCTCACTCAAAACCGACTAATCTGTCATGGCGATTTACTGAAGCCTCATTACGGGGAGTATCAGCTTTAGCTTCGATCCTTGGAAGGATTGAGGCGGAACGCGGAGATCCAAATATCGGAGAGGGTTCACCTCACTGAGGAGATTTTGCTAAATTGCGGATGATCCCCCTCCCCTCCACCCGGAGACGGAAGGGAGGGTGTCCATCAAATTTTAATAGATGATCCAGGTTACTTTTTCTCAACCTCAACCGAATTGGCATGTCCATTGTCCTGGACATCCGCCTTCACCTTGGCGCCTACCTTGAGGTCACCCGATTTCTTTGTTCCTTTCGGATCAACATGGATCTGCTGAACTTTTCCTGAGCTGTCTTTTACGGAAACCATCTCACCGTCGATCTTAACGATCTCCCCCGTAACCTGCCCGGCAAAACCAATACCAGTGAGCGCCATCAACAAAACAAACAGACTGACCAAACCGAAACTTTTTTTCATCATCGATCCCTCCTGTTTATAATCAAATGTACCCAATTAATGTATTCCGGAGGGCTACAAGAAGTCAACCTGATTTTAGGTTGTTTGTAGTACCAAAATAGAAATGTCCTCCTCTGCCAAAGTAGAAATGTCCTGCTCTCTTTTCCTCTCAGCCGCTGTGGATGCGGTCAGGGAGCTTCTGGATTTGCATGCACGTCTCAGAAGCCGCATGGCTGCTGTGCTCTTCTCTCTTCTTTCTAAATGCGATGCTCTTTAATCAGCGCCAATTGAGCCTCTTATTCACATGTGCACCAACCTCTCTTATCAGCAAAACCGGACATTTCTATTTTGGGATTACA
>Ga0209810_1001834_pt1 | contig 28945 bp, 25 predicted proteins | sample Coa_R1_7_FD_187159 | JGI IMG/M metagenome (GOLD analysis project Ga0209810, IMG submission 187159) | Surface soil microbial communities from Centralia Pennsylvania, which are recovering from an underground coalmine fire - Coalmine... | ecosystem: Environmental > Terrestrial > Soil > Unclassified... | reverse complement strand
TGCTCGTGGGTTCCGGCGCGGCTGGCGTGATTATCAGCCGCCTGCAATCGGGCTTCGCGCTGGCGGTCGACGCCCTCACCTTTGTCGTCTCTGCGGTCACGCTGCTGCTTATGAGCGGAGGGCGTCGGGCAACCGGCTCAGTTGTTACCGGCGAGACTGAACAGGCAACTCCATCAAAAGAGGCACAATTTCCGCCCGATATCACGTTCTGGCAGTTAGTGCGCGTGTGGCGCTTGCTACAGGTGGCGCTGCTGGTCATCCTTTTCGGGAATTTTCTCTTCAACGGCATGATGGAGGTGGCGCTGCCAACGCTGGCGCGCAACCAGTTCGCGGCAGGCGCAAGCGGCTACGGGCTGCTGATGGCTACATTTGGCGGCGGCTCCCTGCTTGGCGGACTGATTGCAGGCGCGCTGGGGCAGGTTCGCCGCCGGGGTATGCTCATGCTCATCCTGATTATGGCACTGGCCGTCTGGTACTCGTTCGTGCCTTTCTCCGGCGGCCTGCTCGCTGCCGCCCTGCTCATCGGCAGCGCCGGGTTGACAAACGGCATCCTCTCGGTGCTGGCTTTCACGTTGATGCAGCAGCAGGCTCCGCGTCACCTGCTCGGTCGCTTGATGGCTGTGCTGATGGTGGCAACGCTGGGCCTCTACCCCTTCTCCGTCGCCATCGCGGGCGTGCTGACTTCCCGGCTGGGTCCCGCCATCCTCTTCCCCATCAGCGGGGCCATGATGCTCGCCGCCGCCCTCTTCGGCTGGCTGCAGCGTGAGGTCAGAAAGTTATGATGCATACAGCGGGCAATATGTCTACTGCACCACAGTGGGCAATACCTCCTGAATATCTCACACTCTCTGAAAACCAGGTTCATGTCTGGCGCGCCTTTTTAACTGCCCCACAGGAAGCTAGAGCCAGCATGGAGTGCGTCCTGAGCGAAGAGGAGCGCACACGGGCCGCTCGTTTCTATTTTGAACGAGACCGCCATCGCTGGATTCTTGCGCATGGCACCTTGCGCATGCTGCTCGCCCGTTATTTGCAACTTGAACCGCAACATGTACTGTTTATCTCCAACGAATATGGTAAGCCGGCCTTAGCCCCTGCTCATAAAACCAAACTCCAATTTAACCTCACCCATTCCCGTGATATTGCCCTCTATGCAGTGGCCTGGGAGCGAGCAGTCGGCGTGGACGTCGAATACATGAAAGATGATATCGAGTACGATGAACTGGCGAAAGTCAGTTTTTCGCCACAGGAGCAGGCTGTGCTGCGCTCGCTGGTGGGGGAAGCGAAACAGACAGCCTTTTTCAACTGCTGGACACGCAAAGAAGCCTACATCAAAGCGAGAGGCATGGGCCTCTCCCTCCCGCTTGATCTCTTCGATGTCTCCCTGCTCCCCGGCGAAGCGGCTGCACTGCTCGCCAGCCGCGAAGACCCGCGTGAGGGGGATCGCTGGACATTGCAGGCCCTTTTCCCCTGCACGGGCTACGCGGGCGCGCTGGCAGTCGAGGGCAGTGGCTGGCAGCTTTCCTGCTGGCAATGGATCTGATCCAGCTAGCTATTGAGCCGTCCAGCCGCCATCGAAGAGGAGGGCTGCTCCGGTCATGAAACTGGATGCGTTGGAGGCGAGGAAGACGATAGCGCCGCCGATCTCTTCCGGCTGTCCCCAGCGACCCAGGGGGATATGGTCGAGAAAGAACTGATTTGCCTGCGGGTCGTTGATGACCGGCGTGTTCAGTTCGGTGGCGAACGGGCCGGGGCAGAGCGCGTTGACGGTCACATTGTAGGGAGCCAGTTCCAGCGCCAGCACCTTCGTCAACTGGATAACACCGCCTTTGCTGGAACAGTAGGCGCTGCGCTCAGGCAAGCCGGTGAAGCCAAGCATGGATGCAACGTTGATGATGCGCCCATAACGCTGCTGCTTCATGTACGGGGCAACTGCACGCGCGCAGAGGAAAGGCGCTTTGAGATTGGTAGCCAGCACGGCATCCCAGCTCGCCTCGTCAAACTCCTCAAGCGGCTTGCGAATATTGATGCCGGCGTTATTGACCAGAATATCGATATGCCCCAGCTCCTGCATGACAGTATCGACCATAGCCCTGACCTGCTGCGCATCAGTGACATCGACCGCCAGGCCGAGGACGCGGCGTCCGGTAGCCTCAGCAAGCCGGGCCGCGCTGGCCTGCGCCTTTTCAAGCTGGCGACCGGCCACAATAACATCGGCTCCCGCTTCAGCAAGGGCGCGAGACATGGCAAAACCCAGGCCGCGATTGCCGCCTGTGACAAGGGCAACGCGGCCATCAAGCTTAAAAACATCGAGAGACATGTGATTCCTTTCTCCTGATCGGCTGAAACAGGCATGACACGTTCTGGCATGCCTGCTCCTTTCGCTCACACAGCTATACGTGATATGTTGTATCATATGACGTTTCTGAATAAGCCTGAAAGGATGTTTGATGGGATGCGAACGAATCATGTGAAAGCGAAGTTGAAACGGGGTGAGCCGAGCGTGGGAGCGTGGTTGAGCCTGCCGAGCAGGGCATCGGCGCGTATCATGGCCCGGCTGGGCTTTGACTGGCTGCTCATCGACGGAGAACACGCGGCGCAGCATCCGGGGCTGATCGCCGATATGGTGGGTATCATCGCCGATGCAGGCATAAGCGCGCCACTGGTGCGGCTGCCGTACAATAGCGTGGAGTGGTTCAAGTGGGCGCTGGACGCGGGGGCATGGGGCCTCATCGTACCGATGGTAAACACGCCCCAGGAAGCACAACAGGCCATTTCCTGGACAAAATATCCCCCGCAAGGCACGCGCAGCATCGGCGGCGTCTTCGGCCCATACAGTTTCGGTTTCATGGACTGGAAAAGCTACGGGGAGATCGCAAATTCAGAGATTCTGCTGGCTGTACAGATAGAGAGTGCGCAGGGCCTGGCGAATGTGGATGATATTTTGAGCGTGCCGGGGCTGGATGTTGCCTTTGTGGGGCCAAACGACCTGCACGCCGGACTTGGCCTCCCGCCCAGTTCCGAAGGCGCGGAACCCGAATTTGTGCAGGCGCTGGAAACTATCAAAGCCTCAGCCCGGCGATGCCAACTGGCAAGCGGTATCTTTTGCAGCAACGGTGCAGCCGCCGCACGGCGCATCAGCGAGGGCTTCCAGATGGTCAACGCCACCACCGATATTTCCTCTCTGGTGGGAGACTCGATACGCCAGCTAAAAGCGGCTCTCTCGCAGGAATAACAGGCAGAGAGTTCGTGGATGAATGTCGAAGAGGAGGCAGCTTATGCATGCACAGGCTGCCTCCTCGCTTCGTATTCCTCTTCTCAGACGCGCACTCGTTGTATTTGAGGGCATGCTGCCTACATGATGCAATCGGACAGAGAAAAAAGCTCCTTCCACTCGTCTCCTTATCAGGATGCTACCATTTATCCATAGTAACGCAAAGGAGAACGACGATGCCCGATCCTGCCATCACTATGTCAGACCCGATGTCGCTGCCTGTTGAGCAGCGCAAACAGCTCGTCACCGCACTGCTTCAAAGTCTGCCCGCCGCAGAAAGGATGTGGCAAAAGTTCCAGCTTCTCTGGACAAACCCACCCGGACAGTCAACGATCGCATCTGGTTGATTATGATTGTTGGCTTTGTCATCGTCCTGGTCGGCTCCTTTCTTGCCATCGCCAGCGCCATTCTCTTCAAACCTGGTACCTCCGACTCCCTGCTGACCGTCTTCACTACCGTCGCCGGTATCCTCGCCGCCCTGTTAGCCCCCAGTCCGATCAGAAACGGTGGCTCTTCGTCTTAAATCGTTGCTGCTAAAGCGAGGTTGGTAAGGATGGAGCGGCAGGGCGACCACCAGGGCCGCCCCCATAGGCGTTAACTTCAGGCCGTGCGAGCGCCAGGCAGGCCAGCCGCCAGGGGTGGCCCCATAGGCGGTAACGGAAGGCCGTGCGAGCGCCAGGCAGGCCAGCCGCCAGGGGTGGCCCCATAGGCGGTAACGGAAGGCCGTGCGAAGGCCAGGCAGGCCAGCCGCCAGGGGTGGCCCTACTATATACGATGGCTCCACCGGCGGCACGACCGCCGCGTCTCTCGTAGGGCCACCCCTGGCGGCTGGCCTGCCCGGCGTTGGCACTGGCTTAAGTTAACGCTTATGGGGCCGCCCCTGCCCTCGTCACCTGGCTCCATGCCGGTGAACCGCGCTGTAGGTGTACAGGAGACAGCTTACTACCCAAGAAACGACACCACCAGCTCATTAAACACATCAGCCTGCTCGATATGCGGGCAGTGTCCGCAGCCGGAGAAGATTTCCAGGCGGCTGCGTGGCGCGCGTGTGGCCTGCTCTGCATGGGTAACGGGGATCACGGCGTCTGCGGCCCCCCAGATGAACAGGATTGGAGAGGTCAAGGCTGGTAGAGTATCGCGCAGGTCGATGTGTTGCAGGCCGGGGCCGAAGGCGGCGTCGGCGGTGGCAACGAGGGCCGCGTGCGCGCCAGGCCGCGTGCGCTGCTGATAGACTTGCTCGACCAGTGATTGCTGGACGAGGTTGGGCTGAGCGAAGAAGTGCGTGAGTTCGGCGCGCACGCTGTCCGGCGTGGGGCGGGAGCGCATGAGATCGAGTACGGTGGCGTCGATCTCTGGCCCCAGACCGGCGCTGTCGACCAGGATGAGCTGTTCGACGCGCTGCGGGTATTGCTCTGCGAAGGAGAGGGCGACGGCGCCGCCAAGAGAGTGACCGACAAGGCTGACGCGCTGCCAGTCCGGGCCGAGGGCGTCGAGAAAACGCGCCAGGAAGGCGGCAAGAGCCGGGACGCTGTAGTCCATCTCCGGTTTGTCGCTATCGCCCGCGCCCGGCAGGTTGAGGGCGCAGATGCGGAACTGCCGCGCAAAGGCGGGCAGGTTCAGGGACCAGGTGGCGAGCGAGCCGCCAAGTCCATGCACGAAGACGACGTGGGGGGCGTTGAGCGGCCCGGCGAGCAGACAGTGGATGCTCACGCCATCGACGGTAACATCTCGCTCCTCGGCCTCTTCAGAAGCTGATGCTGCCTCCCTTGCCGCTTCAGCGGCGCGCAGCACATCTTCGCGCCCGACCATGCCGCCGGGGCCGGTCCCCGCGATGGTTGAGAGGTCAACCCCAAGCTCTTGCGCGAGACGGCGCGCGGCCGGTGAGGCGTTGACACGGCCTCCGGCAGTTGTTGGAGCGCGCACTGTCACCCCGGCAGTCGCGGACTTTGCCGAAGACGGGGATGCAGCAGGTTTTTTCTGCATCTCCGCTCGCTGCCGCCGGGCCTCCGCGTCTTCGCGCAGCAGGGCCGCGACCTGCTCGTCCGAAAGCGTCTCACCGGGGGCGGCAATGACGGCCAGGGGTTCGCCGACGGGCGCGCTGTCGCCCTCCTGAACGCCGATCCAGCGCATGGTGCCGCTGGCGGGGGCCTCGACCTCGTTGGTGGCTTTTTCGCTCTCGATCTCCACGATTGGCTCGCCCTGCTGCACCGCTTCACCTGCCTGCTTGAGCCACGCAACCACCAGACCCGTCTTCATTGCCAGCCCCCACTTGGGCATACTTACAATTGTTGCCACATTCTATCTCCTATCTTCAGCCATCTCATGCTGAACTCTCGTTCAGCATGAGATGAGAATCGCCTCTGGCATGTCATGCTGAGCGCAGCGAAGAGTCTGTGGTGAGCCATGCCGCCTGGTTGGTGGCACCAGATCCTTCGCTCGCGTCCAGCATAACATGGGGTTACATGATTTCTTGCACAGTGGCAACGATGCGTTCGGGGCCGGGAATGTAGAACTGTTCGAGCGGCGGGCTGAAGGGAACAGGCGTGTGTGGGGCCGTGACCAGCTTGATGGGCGCATCGAGTTCGCTGAAGGCTTTATCTGCCGCCAGAGCGGCTATGTCGGTGGCGGCGCTGCAACGCGGATTATCCTCGTCCACGACGACGAGTCGGTGCGTTTTAGCGACCGAGTTGAGGATGGTCTCTTCGTCCAGGGGCGAGAGCGTGCGCGGGTCGACGACCTCAGCGGAAATACCTGCCGCTTGCAGGGCGTCCGCTGCCGCCAGCGCCTGCTGCACCATGCGCGAGATAGCAACAATGGTAACATCCGTACCTTCACGCTTGATGTCGGCCTTGCCCAGCGGAATCACATATTCGCCTTCCGGCACCTCACCGCTCACGTTATAGAGCATCTTGTTCTCGAAGACAACCACCAGATCATCGTCGCGAATGGCCGCCGCGAGCAGCCCTTTGGCATCGGCAGGAGTGGAAGGCACGACCGTTTTAATGCCGGGCATATGCGTGAAAACGGAATAGTGGCAGCCGCTGTGCTGGCCAGCCGCGCCCATACCCGCGCCAATCATCGTGCGAATGACGAGCGGGCAACTGGCCTTGCCGCCGAACATGTAGCGCAACTTGGCCCCCTGGTCAAATATCTGATCCCAGCAAACGCCGAAGAAATCCACGAACATCAACTCGACGACGGGACGCAGGCCGGTCGCGGCTGCGCCAACCGCCGCGCCGATGAAACCCGCCTCGGTAATGGGAGTGTCAAGCACACGATTACGACCAAATTCCTGTACGAGTCCTTTGGTGACGCCCAGCACGCCGCCCCAGGCATCTTCCTGCTCAAAACCGGAGACTGTCGCGCCCCCCGCCACATCCTCGCCCAGCAAGATCACTCGCGGGTCGCGGCGCATTTCCTGGCGCAGGGCCTCGTTGATGGCCTGCGCATAAGTTAACTGGCGAATTGCTACTGCCATGATCTATTTCCTCCTCGGTATGCAGTTCGTCCTGTTCTACTGCTTGTCCAGCATTGCTTAACATTTCACAGAAACAGCGAGAACACACCACGCGCACCCACGCTAACGGTAGCTCACATAGACATCGGTCAGCGCCTCTTCGGGAGCAGGGTAGGGGGCTGCTTCGGCGAAACGCCAGGCGTCATCAATCTTCTCCTGCACCTGCCGGTCGATGGCCTCCAGTTCCGGCGCGGTGGCGAAGCCACGTTCGAGCATGAAGGCGCGTAATCGCTGGATGGGGTCGCGCGCGCGGTAGGAGTCGACCTCTTCTTTTGTACGGTAAGTGATGGTATCGCCCTCGAAGTGACCGTGATAGCGGTAGGTCTTGCATTCGATCAGACTTGGCCCTTCGCCGCGTCGCGCGCGGGCAATGGCCTCGCCGGCAGCCTCGTAGACGGCCAGCACATCCAGGCCATCGACGGTGACGCCGGGCATGTGATAACCGGCGGCGCGTTCAGCGATGTCGCGGCAGCTCATATGATAGGTGACGGGGGTGGATTCGGCATAGCCGTTGTTTTCGGCGACATAGATGACGGGCAGTTGCCAGATACCGGCGAGGTTGAGGCTTTCGTGGAAGGTTCCCTGGTTGGCCGCGCCATCGCCAAAGAAGCAGACGGCAACCTGGCCGCGCCCGTTCGTTTTCGCGGTCAGCCCGGCGCCGGTTGCCAGGGGAAAACCGCCGCCAACGATGCCGTTGGCGCCAAGCATGCCCTTATGCACGTCGGCAATGTGCATGGAACCGCCCTTGCCGCGACAGGCGCCCGCCTCGCGACCGAGCAGTTCCGCCACCATCTCGCGGATATCCACGCCTTTGGCAATACAATGGCCGTGACCGCGATGGTGGCTGGTAATGAAATCGTCGTCGGTCAGGTTGGAACAGACGCCGACCGCGACCGCCTCCTCACCGGCGTAGAGATGCACAAAGCCGGGTACCTTTCCGGCGGCAAACTCCTTGCCCGCGCGTTCCTCAAATTCGCGGATGGTCTGCATCTGCTCGTACATGCGCAGCAAGCGGGCCTTGTCCAGCGCCTGCGTGCCACCAGTGGTCTGTCCGGTTGTCATAGATGCTCCTCCTTGCAAGAAAAGAAAACGGGGAAATACGATACGCAACGCAGTAAGCTGACGACGATCAGGTGAAAATAGAAACAGTCAGAGAAAGTGGTTTGCGCCGTCCGCAGCCAATCTTAGCGGCTCAGATGACCGGCGCGTGCTGCCGCCGCTAAGGCGGCAGGGACATCGACCACATAAGGGCCGTCATCACGCAAACACACCTCAACAACCGAGGTGGCGGAAAGTTCTATTTCGCGCTCGCCATCCAGGGCAACGGTGCCACTTCCAGCCTGCAGGCGCACGCTCTGTCCCGGTCTCAGCAGGTTGCAGGCACGCACGGGCACCCAGGAGATGAGGCCGGGAGCCAGCGGAGCCAGCACCTGCCGACCACCTTCGCCCAGCACAATGTGCATCCCATATTGCTCGCCCCCCGACACTGCACCGTCGAGCAGCGAGCCGCCAAGCGAGGAGAGGCCAATAGTGCCGGGCCGCACCTGGGAAAGGACAACTTCGCGCACCTGCGCAAGGTCCCAGATGGCGCGCGCGCCCACGAAGGGAATGTTGGAAACAACGACATCGACGAGGGCGCGGTCCCTGGGCTGGCCGTCTACCAGCACTTCCAGCCAGGGCGCTCGCTGCAAAACATCCGCGCCGAGCAGGCCGGTCGCCACCAGACCGGCGGCCATCCCGGCCAGCGTCCCCTCTAGAAAGGCCGGGAAAACGTTGTTGGTGCCGGTCGAGACGGGAACAAGGGGAACGCTGCCGCAGCCCTTGACAACAGCGCGATTGGTGCCGTCGCCGCCCAGCGTGATGATGCAGCCCGCTCCCGCTTCCGCCAGCAATTGCGCCGCGCGCGTGGAGTCTGCATCAGTAGCCAGCACAGGCATGGATAACGCTTCCGCTTCAATGGGGATATTCTGGCCCGCGAGCGCCCGCTCGACGATACCGAAATCGAGTTCAGGCATGTAGGCCACACGCCACACACCGACGGCATGCAGACCCAGTAAGGCGCGGCGCACAATCGCCATCTTCTCATTATTGTCAAAGACGGTGCCGTGCGCCACCAGCCGCCGAATATCGCGCCCCGAAGCCGGGTTGGCGATAATACCCACCAGAGGTAGAGGCATAGAGCTTCTCCGCGATAAATACCCCAACAATGTAAACTATACGGGGGCAAAGGGCGAAAATCAAGCGCCCCGTTTCACATGGTGAAATCGTAGCACGAGGCCCCGGTCATGGCATGCCATGAGCACAATGGTTTTCTACAGACTGGTTTCCAGGCTCCATAAAAATGCGTAGCCTGCCGATAGTATTTTTTGCTCTTTATATTGCCGTACCCGCTCCTGTATGCTATGCTTGAGAAAGGTATAACGCGCTTGCAGAATACTGCCTGGCTTGCTGATGAAGCCAGGCAGAAGAAAAATATTCTTTGCAAGACCTTTTTATCTGACATCTGAAGCGAGGTTCGTAAGATTGAGCAGGGCGACCACCAGGCTCGCCCCTACCCTCCCTCGTCAGGCAGCTCAATGCAGGGGAACCGCGCTGTTAATAGAGAGATTTCTATCTCTTGATTTTAGAAATATATTTTGCTGGATGAGGTATACATGCAACCTGATTACCGGTCTTCGCTTCAAACAGGGCAGCGTCCATCCCCACCTCACGCGCGGGGCAGACTGTTGAAGCGACCGCAGCCGTTCTATTCGCCGGACGAAACCGCAGGGGACGGTTTGCACAGGCAATACGAACTTGATATCGCGCAGATGCCAACGCGCAAACAGCCGCGAATCATGCTCACATCAGAAGAACTTCGCCCTTTCGAGCAACTGGATGAGGAATTAACGGCTGATCTGGATCTGAGTAGCATGGGTACAATGAGACTCATGCAACTGAGCGGCATGCTGCGAGCGGTGCGCGTACCGGAGATGAGGACGCCAGCCGACCCGGTGAGCAGCAATGGCAACACGCCTGCAACGTGGGAAACGTGGCCCGGCGGCAGCACGACGCAGACTGCACAGGGATGGCCCGGAAGTTATATGCAGGCGCCAGGGCGGTCAGCATTGCCCTCCACGCCCCCCCCAACGCTTGCTGTTCAGGAACAGGCCCCGGCAAAGAAAAAGACCTTCTTACAATCGCCTGTCGTGAAGATGATCCTGGGCGGGGCAATCGGTATCGCATTGCTCTTCCTCGTCGCCCATTTCGTCAATTTTCCCACCACCATCGCTATCCTCCGCCAGCATCTGGCAACGCCGCAGGGCATCACTTACGCACTGCTGGCAAGCGCAGCTTTTATCACCGCCTTTAGCATTCGCGCCAGCCGCTGGCGGCTCTTTCTGCGACCGATTACGAACATCAGCCCGATCAAGGCCATCCAGATTTACTGGGTGGGGATCTTCATCAACGTGCTTCTCCCTATCCAGGGCGGCGAAGTAGCGAAAAGCTTGCTGCTCAAGCGCATCACCGGCACCCCGGTCAGCCGATCACTACCAACGGTGGCAATGGATAAGTCGCTTGACCTGATGCCCGCACTGGTGATTCTGTCCATCGTGCCGTTTATCCCCGGCATTCACATGAGCCCGGTTCTCTGGTTCATCCTGGCCCTCGTCAGCAGTATCCTCATCGGCGTGATTATCGTGGTCGCCCTGGCCGCCTGGAATCGCTCCCTTGCGGTGCGTTTCATCCAGACAATGCTGCGCCTGGTGCCAAAAAAAATTGCGCAGAAGATCGAGGGCTTTGCCATTGGCTTCGTCGATTCGCTGCTGGCGAGCGCGAGCAGACCAAAAACCTTTCTACCCGCGCTGCTGCTGACCTGCCTGGCTCTTTGCTGCGACGGCCTGTTCGCCATGTTTGCCTTCTGGACGGTCGGCGTCTATATGAACTTCGGGCAGGCCATTTTCGGCTACACCACCTTCAACATGTTCACCATCTTACCGACGCCGCCGGGGCAGGTAGGCAGCAATGAGGCCATTGGCACGCTCGTCTTCGGCGGCCTGCTCGGCTTCAACAAAACCGGCGTCCTCGCCATGTTCGTCTTCTCCCACCCGCTGACGGCGCTTATTATGTTCACCCTGGCCATGATCAGCCTGGCCTCCCTCGGCCTGAACCTTTCCAGCGCGCTCAAGGCCCCCTCCACTGAAGAGGGCAGAAAGGCCTTCCTCGAATCACAAAAATACATGGCCATCATGACTCACGGGTATTGATAACGGAACTTTGGCAGACGGAGGCAGGAAATCCATGTCATGCTGAGTGAAGCGAAGCATCTCTGGTTGCCAACCGGGCGGCATGGCCCACGCAAGATGCTTCGCTGTCGCTCAGCATGACACGTCTGCGCTGGTTTCTCATGGCATGTTTGTTACAACTTCCAGACCTTCAGGTTAGTGAAGGATGCCTCTGTGACCCGGTTGTAAACAGAGGCCGAGACGCCAATTTGCCCGTGACTGAAGGTGCTATCGGTCACCGTATCAACTGGCTGGCCATTGACATAGAGGGTGATCTTGCTGCCCTGCACAACTACACCCATCACGTTGGTCTGATTCAATCCCCGATGAATCGCCGGGTTACTCCCACCGGTCATTGTGGTAAACTGGCCCGCGTCGGCTTTGTAGAGGCCGTAGGTGCCATCCTGAGCTACATCGAACTCGTAATACTCATTCGGGTTGGTGTTCTCCACATGGAAGAGCATGCCGCCGCCGTCGCCTTTGAGAACCGTCATATTCACCTGGTAGGCAAAATTGCTGAAGTCGGTAGCATTGGCGATACAGTAATCAGAATAATGCGGGTCCGGGGCTATAGCGTGGTATGTGCCATCCTTGAAGGCGCAATTGCTGTTCTCATCCCACCGGTGTCCCTGATTATTCGCCGTCAGTGGATCAGTAAAGACCAGCGTGCCACTGTGCGTGTAGGGATTCTCTACCGCAGCGGTAGCCTGCGTATGGGCTGTTGCCGTCGCGTGTGCCTGAGCGGTAGCAGTGGCCTGCACCTGCCGCTGATGGGGCTGGTAGACGGCGGCATAGTAGATGAGACTTCCTCCACCGGCGATCAGCACGATGACCAGCAAGGCCACCAGCGCGATCAGCCATGCCGGAAAGCGCCGACGCCGCTGTGTGGGAGAACCAGGGGCCTGCGGAGCAGGATAATATGGCTGACCGCCTGACTGCTGATTGGCCGGAAAGGGTGTCGGCGGCGGTGGCGGCGGCACACTATACGGATCAAATGCGTCAGCAGCGGCTAGCGGTGGCGTAAAGGGTGCTGGCTGCTGACCTGCAGAAGAGGCTGGAGCAGCAGGCGCGTTCTCTCCATATACCGTCGCCGGAGTTGATTCTGGACGTGGAGAAGCCAGCAGCGTCGCTTCAGACGAGGATGGCTCGACGGGGGGAAAAGAAATAGGGCTGGAAACCGGCAGCGTCATATCCGGCCTCGACGCCCCTGCACCGGCAGATGTAGCTGCCCCACAGGCGGGACATGTCGGCGTGCCGGTAGAAAGTGAAGCTCCACAATTAGTGCAATACATAGCTAAACCCTCCTAACAATACTAACACCTATCCCTGGCGATATAGTACAATATGAAGCTGAATAATACAATATGGAATGATAAGGAAAAATTGACTCCGTACATATCATGCTTTACTCGCGCTCCGCATGACAGGTTCCGGCCACCGGTTCATGGCATGGCATGTCCGGGTATGCCTCTCTAAAGAAAGGACGGTGATCTCTAAGAGATCACCGTCCCGTTGCAACACGCGCAAGTCCAGTTATCTAGCCGCCTGCAGAGGCCGATTGTACGGCCTGGTTTGCCTGCTGAACTGCCTGGTTGGTCGCCTGGGGTACCGCTATCTGACCCAGGTACATCTGGTTAAAGACGTTATTGATGTCGGTAGACGCCTCATTGTAGCCAAAGGTGATGGGGAAGAGAATTGTTGTACCCTGCGCCTCCTTGAGATAGGCGCTGACATCTATTCCTTTCCCCTGCCAGAACTGCACAAACGACTGATCTTCGCTCTGAATCGCGGGCCAGACATAGCCACCGCTGCCCATAATATGCTCGGATTGTGAAGAAGCAAGCCACTGTTCCAGCTCCCATGCCTCCTGAGGGTGCGCGGTCTTTGCATAGATGGCATCGGTCAGACCGTTGAAGACGCTTACCACACCGTTCGGCCCGGCTGGCAACTGAACCACCCCCCAGGGAATTTTTGTCTGCTGCGAAACCGGGTTCAGCTCCCAGGAACCGGCGGCGATCATCGCGGCCTTGCCTCCCTCAAACAACTGTTCCGCGACCCCGCCGTTGTTATTGGTCTCGGTCGCCGAAGGGGAGACATGATACTTATTGATCAGATCGACCAGGAACTGCATTGCCTGCTGAGCGGAAGGCTGGTTGAGCAGGAAATTCTGACCAAACTGCTTGTCCAGGATCTGACCGCCGTTCATAGCGATGAAGTTCCAGAAGCCCTCCTGGGCATTGTTCTCCGATACAAACCCGTACTGCTTGATATGGCTGGCATCGAAGCCGGGGTCGGTAGGATGTTTGCCATTCTGATCCACCGTGAGTTTCTCGGCAATCTGCAAGAATGTCCCGCCATCCGTTGGATTCCAGGTCATGCTGGTGGGAGCAGGCAGACCAGCCTGCTGGAACATCTGCTTGTTATACAGAATGGCAATGGTATCCCAGTCCTTCGGCAGCCCGTAGACATTCCCCTGATAGGTCCACTCTTTGACCAGCGCCGGGTAATACTGCGACATATCAATCTTGTTCTGCTGGATCAACGGGGACAGGTTCATCAACTGCCCCTGCTGTACGAACTGCGGGAAGTAGGCCAGATGATCCCAGAAGACATCCGGGGCATTACCGGCAGCAAATTCCGTACTCAGTTTCTGCCAGTACGAAGCCCAGGGCGTCTGCTCGATGGTCACATGAATGTTGGGGTGGAGCTTCATGAATTGATTGATCGATTGCTGATAGCCCACCTGCTCATTCTGATCCCACAGCGCATACGTCAGATTCACCGGGCCGTTGCTGCCTGACGAACTCGAGCCGCCACCACAGGCAGCTAACACGGCCAGGAGCATCAGAGCGACAATACCCATAGAGAACCAGGCCAGAGGCCGCGACAAAGAGCGGTTGCGCGCATCTCTTTGCATAAGCCTACGCTCTACAAAAGCCAAACGTCCGTACCAGATAGTGTTCTTCATCGTTGTCCTCCCTTTCAGAGTGACACTCGCGCCGGCAGGTGCATCCGGCATCATACGCCTATTTGAATCCGCTGAGATGAATCGAGCGAACAATATGCTTCTGGAACAGGAAGAACAGGATCAGCAATGGACCGAGGGCAATGAAGGTGGCAGCCATCATCAGGTTCCACTGTGTCCCATAGTTCGACTGGAACGCGGCTATACCAACGGTGAGGACACGCATATCACCGGTGTCGGTCACGATGAGGGGCCAGAGGAAGGTGTTCCATGCCTGCACGAACGTAATGATGGCCAGCGTCGCCATAATAGGTCGGCTTAAAGGCAGGATCACCTGAAACAGAATCTGCATGGTTCCGGCGCCATCAATGCGGGCGGCATTCTCCAGATCTCTGGGAATGGTGAGAAAGAACTGCCGCATCAGGAAGATGCCAAAGGGTGTACCCAGCACAAAGGGCAGCACGAGGCCGACCCAGGTGTTCACAAGGCCGAAAGTGCGCAAGATAATGAAGAGCGGGATCAGCGTGACGATATTCGGCACCATAAGCGTTGCCAGGTAAAGCCAGAAGATCTGATCGCGTCCCGGAAACTTCATGCGCGCAAAGGCATAGGCCGCCAGCGTGCTGAAAATGAGCTGGCCGATGGTGAGGACAGCGGCGTAGATCAGCGTGTGCCAGATAAAGGCCAGAAAGTTGTACTTCACCACCACGTCGATGAAGTTCTGCAAGGTCGCCGGGTGCGGCAGGGACCACGCCGATGAAGAGAAGATCTGGTCAGGAGCTTTCAGCGCGGTCATCAGCGCGAGAAAGTAGGGGAAGAGCGAGACGACCACGCCCAGAATCAGGATGATATAGGCAGCCACGTAGGTCGGCATCCTGCGAAAAGAGCGTATTCTCGCCTCTCTCTCGGTCGCCACAGCTTTACTCGACGCCAGTTCGGTACTTACCGAGGTCATAACGGATTCCCTCCTTCCTGGAAGAAGGCTCGCAGAAATGAGCCAGAGAGCTAGCTCAGATCGTAAATAGTACGGCTACGGAAGAACAGCACCTGTATCAAGGTGACAATGAGCAGGAGCGCGAAGAGTGCCATGGAAAGCGCCGACGCATAGCCGGCATGGAAGAACTCAAACGCTTGCTGAAAAATGGTGAAGTTGAGAACGGTAGTAGCGTTGCCCGGACCGCCCTGAGTCATGACGTAGACGGTGTCGAAGACCTGCGCAGAGCCGATGATGTCGGTCACAAGCACGAAGAACATGGTGGGACTCAACAGCGGCAGCGTAATGGTAAAGAACTTCTGCACCGGACCGGCCCCATCCAGGGAGGCAGCTTCGTAGAAATCGGGTGGAATGCCCTGCAGACCGGCCAGGAAGAAGAGCATATTGTAGCCCGTGTACTGCCAGATATTGACTGCTGCGATGGATGGCATTGCCCACGCCGTCGAGGAGAGCCAGGCCGGGCCGGTGATGTGGAACAGGCTCAGGAAGGTGTTGAGCGTGCCATACTGAGGATCGAAAACCCACTGCCAGACAATGCCCATCGCTACCGCCGTTGCCATCCAGGGTACTACGAAGAGGGTGCGGAAAAACCCTCGGCCCGGAAGCTTCTGATTGAGCAGCAAGGCGAGCAACAACGCAAAAACGGTCTGCATCGGGATGTTGAGCAGGACATAATAGAGGGTCAGTAACAGGGAATGCCAGAAGGAGGAACTGCCGAACATCAAGCTGTAATTCTTCAAACCGACAAAAGTGGGCTGCCCGATCAGTCCCCAGTTGAAGAAGCTGATGACGGCGACCGCGACGATGGGGATAAGCGAAAATACCAGCAGGCCAAGAAAGCTGGGCAGAAGGAATGCATATGCCTGCAGCGCGAGAACTCTTTCAGCTTTGAACAGGCGACGCCCTTTCACCGCCCCGGACCGGTCCATGACTGCCACACCCGCCGTGCTTTGACCCCCATCCTGTCTGATTCTTTGCATATGCCAGAACTCCTCAATGAATATGGGTACGCACTATGAAAGATACACACGGGCCTTGACCAACAATCACCGAAGAAACTACACCACTCAGTTATGAACACGTGTACATTTCATAAAGCAATATTACCAGCCATTTTGATCGTTGTCAAGTGGTAAAGCGAGGAAAATTTCGTTCAATCAAGCGTGATTTATAGAAGAACAGGCATGAAGGGTATCTGTTATCGCTCACCGGTTGGAACGCGTGTACATTCTGGAGGGAACGGAATGTCGAAAGAAAACGCCTTTTCTGCGATAAATGCCCGGTAGAACACCCGGTTTTCTCTTGACAAAGGGTCATTTCTAAGACATACTACGGTATAAAGATGAACACGTGTATACATCTATCGCAGGGAGGTTTTACATGGCCACAAGTGAAGAGGTTGCCCGCTTAGCAGGGGTTTCGCGAGCAACCGTTTCACGTGCGCTCAATGGATCGGCGCGTGTGAGCGATGAGGCAAAAGAACGGGTCCTGGCCGCCATCGCCAGGCTCGGATATGAACCGGACGTGGTTGCGCAGAGCCTGGTGCGCCAACGCTCACGGGTAATTGCCGTCTCGCTCTTTCCTGAAGGAGAGGAACTGCCCCTTTCGCACCTCGGTCAAACGTCGCGTTACTTCTATCTGGGCGTGCTGGAAAACATCGAGCGAGAGGCAATCGCGGCAGGCTATGATCTACTCCTGCCTTCCCACCCTCTCGGCAAGTCTCCAGAAAATTACATACGCAGTTTGCAAACACGGCGCGTAGCCGGAGTCATTATACTCCACGCAACGGAGGCACGAACACAGGCGCTCATTCATGCAAATCTTCCTGTTGTGTTCATTGACAGGGTGAGCCAGGGCAGCCATGCCACGTATGTCAAATCGGATAATATCGACGGCACGCGGCAGGCCACCGGACACCTGCTCGCGCTTGGACACCGGCGTATTGCTCTGCTGACCGGGCTAACCACCGACCTGGCCGGTCTGGAACGCTTGCTTGGGTACCAGCAGGCGCTGGCGCTGGCGGGGATTACCCCGGATACCGGTCTGGTACGACAATCAGGCTGGAATGTCGATGAAGCCTACGAGTCCGCCCGAACACTGCTGGCCGAACGTCGTGACTTTACCGCTATCGTGGCCGGCAGCGATTTCATGGCCATCGGCATCCTGCGCGCCCTCGCCGAGCAAGGGCTGCGCGTCCCAGAAGATGTCTCTCTGATAGGCTTTGATGATATCGATTTCTGCCAGTATACCGTCCCGCAGCTCACCACTGTGCGGCAGGATCGCGTTGCGATGGGACGTGGGGCAGTGAAGCGACTCGTCGCGCTCATAGAAGAAACTGAAGAGGTATCGCCGTTGGTCCTGCCAACGCAGCTTATTATTCGCCAATCGACAGCACCTGTTAAGGAGTTATAGTACCAATGCCATATATTACTCTTCTGGGTGCCGGTAGCACCGTTTTTGCGCGCCAGCTCATCACCGACATCTTGCAGATCGAGGGGCTGGACGAGGGTTGTTTTGCGCTGGTGGATATCGATGCCGAACGGCTGGAACTGGCGCGACAGATAGCAGAACGACTTGTCGCTTTGAGCGGCAAACGCTGGAGCGTGTACGCTTCCACCGAGCGCCGCGAACTGCTGGCGGGCAGCGATTTTATCATCAACAGCATCGAGGTAGCCGGTCTGGCCAATGTACGCCACGACTTCGATATTCCCATGAAGTACGGCATCAACCAGTGCATTGGCGATACCATCGGCCCCGGCGGCATCTTCAAGGCTCTGCGTACCGGCCCTGCCTGGCTCGACATCCTGCACGACGCGGAGGAACTCTGCCCGCGAGCCTGGGTCCTTAACTATACCAATCCCATGTCAATGCTCACGCTGGCCGCTCTTAAGGGAACAACGATGCGTACCGTCGGCCTGTGCCACAGCGTGCAGGGAACCTCAAAACAACTGGCGAGCTATCTGGATGTTCCCTACGACGAACTGGAGTGGCGCTGCGCCGGTATCAACCACAATACCTGGTTTACCGAACTGCGCTATCACGGACAGGACATGTACCCGCGCCTGCGCCAGCAAGCCGAGAAACCCGAAATTTACGAACGCGACCCCGTCCGCTTCGAGATGATGCGCTACTTCGGCGCCTTCGTCACGGAGAGCAGCGGCCACTTTTCCGAATACGTCCCCTACTTCCGCAAACGCCCTGACCTCATCGAACGCTATTGCCGGGCGGGCTACCGGGGCGAGACCGGCTTCTATGCCAATAACTGGCCTGCCTGGCGCGAGCAAAATGACGCCTCGATCCGCGCCATGCTGGACGGCACACGCGAGACTCCCTTCACGCGCAGCCACGAATACGGCTCCTACATCATCGAAGCCATGACCACAAACCGGCCAGCCGTCATCTACGGCAACGTGCGCAACACCGGTCTGATCGACAACCTGCCCGACGGATGCGTCGAGGTGGCCTGTCTCGTCGACCGCAACGGCATCCAGCCCTGCCACTTCGGCCCCCTGCCCGAACAACTCGCCGCCCTCAACCGCAGCCACATGTCGATCCACTCCCTCATGTGCGAAGCCCTGCTCACAGGAAACAAAGAAGCCGCCCGCTACGCCCTCCTGCTCGACCCTCTGACGGCGGCTGTCTGCTCACCGGCTGAGATCAGCGCGCTGTTTGACGAGATGTGGGAGGCAGAGAGAGAGTATCTGCAGGCGTTTGAGGGGTAAATAAACAGGAGAGGAATCTTTCGGGCCTGTCATGCTTCGCTCCCGCTCAGCATGACAGGCCCGCGATGGCATAAGCTAACCATGTTTTGCCCGCATTATTTGGGGCCAACCAGAACGGTCAGCGGTTTAAGCGTCATCTCAGCTTCGTCTATAACACCTAAATGCTTGATCTGTACTTTCATCTGGAACCTCTCAATCATTTGCCTGCTCATCCCGGTTCAGTATATCAGATAACCACTATATTGTCTCTCCCGCCATAAAAATTCCACCAGGGAGACGCGCTCTGCGCTAAAATGGCGTTAATGGCCTCAATGTTTTGCGCGCCCCGGTCGGCCAGCCAGCTTTCGAGGGCCGGGGTGCCACCGGTGGCGTAGATGGCGATGGCGTCCTGCCAGGTGGCGCGGCCACAGAGAACGCCAGCGTAGTTGACGCCTGCCTCGGCTGCCAGTTCGAGCATTTCGCAGAAGACTTCGTTGCCGCTGCCCGCGCTGAGGTAGATGAAGGGCTTGCCTGCGGCATCGGCGGCGGTGCGGAAATGGGCTATGGCTTCCTGCCGCGAGTAAGCAGCCTCTTCGCTGTTAAAGGCGCGGATTCCGGCGACGTAGGCGGGGTTGACGGGCATTTCGACTTTGAGGATGTCTACGCCATAGCGCGGTTGAGAGAACTCTTCCATGACGCGCGCGACGTATTCCGGCTTTTTGCGGGCAAAGGCCAGGCTTCTCTCATCGCCGAGGGCGTCGTCGTAAACTAATGGCTCAAGAAAAAAGGGAATGTCAAGCGCGCTGCATTCCGCGCCGATGCGTTCGATGTACGCCTGTTTGACGCGATTAATCCATTGTTCATCGAACGGATTGTAGTAGAGCAGGATTTTGATGGCTTGCGCCCCGGCCTCAAGCAGGCGGCGCACGCTCCATTCAGGCAGCAGATCGGGCAGGCGGCCCCGGGTGGCGATGTCATAGCCGGATTTTTCATAGGCGAGCATGACGCCGGTGCCAGAAGCGCGGCTGTTGAGGGCTGTCAGGCCGTATTCGGGGTCGAGCAGGATGGCGCTACTGTAGGGCGTGAGAACTCTCGTGACGGCGGCTTTGAAGGCGTGCATATCTTCAGCCGTTGCCTGGCCATGCGGGCCGCGAGCGGCGGCAATGGCGTCGAGCAGGTTGCCGCGATGATCGACGGCCAGCGCGGCGATGATGCCCTGCGCGTTGGAGCAGGCGTTGAGACGTTCAAATTTCCCTCGTGTAAGCTCGAATTTCATGGCATATCCTCTACTGCCTGCTCGACTTCATGCAGGCGCACGGGACGATGTTCCAGCAGAGATTTTTTTGCCGCCAGGGCCATGACGACCGGCACGCGCCCATCGTAGCCCGTGACGGGAACGGGCGCGTCATGTAGCACAGCCTCGACAAAGGCGGTCATCTCGGCAACGAAACTTTCGTTATAGCGTTCAGTGAAAAAGTGCAGCGGCACATCGCGCCGGACGCTCCGGGCATCGCTGATGATGGCGGTGTTGGGATAGTTGTTATCGATGGCGATGGCCCCCTTGCTCCCCAGCAGTTCCACGCGCTGATCGTAGCCGTAGCTGGCCTGGCGGCTATTGCTGATGGTGGCGATCACGCCATTCATAAAACGCAGCGTCACAATGGCCGTATCCACATCGCCCGCCTCGCCAATAGCGGGATCGATCAGGGCGTCGGCCAGAGCGAAGACCTCTTCTGCTTCGCTGCCGGTTAAGAAACGGGCCATATCGAAGTCGTGAATCATCATATCGAGGAAGAGGCCGCCGGAGACGCGAATGTAGGCCAGCGGCGGCGGAGCGGGATCGTAGCTGGTGATGTGCAGCAGGTGCGGACGCCCGATCTCCCCCTGCTCGATAACCTGGCGCACGCGGCGAAAGCTGGCATCGAAACGGCGGTTAAAACCGATCTGCAATTTGACCCTGGCCTCTCTCACAGCCGCCAGCGCGCGGTCGATGGATGGGAGATCGAGCGCGATGGGCTTTTCGCAGAAGATGTGCTTGCCAGCCGCAGCCGCCTCTTCGATGATGCGCGCATGCGTATCGGTCGATGAGCAGATCACCACCGCATCGATATCTCGTCGCTCCAGGATATCGTGATAGTCCGGGGTGAAGGCGGGGATGTTGTAGCGCGCGGCGCAGGCTCTCGCCATCCCTTCGGCCACATCGGCCACCATGGCCACCTCAGCTGATGGAATACGCCGTCTGAAGTGTTCGGCGTGCAACTGGCCGATACGCCCGGCCCCGATAATGCCAAGCTCCAACGAACGCGCAGACATTGTTCACTCCTTTCCCTGCTCTATAGCCCGATCGCACGCAGATAGGCGCGATTGCGCTCCGCGCTCTCCCTCGGACTGCCCATCCCCGGCAAAATATCCTGCTCCACCGTGATCCAGCCGCGATAATCACGCTCACGCAAACTATCAAGGACACTTGCGAAGGGAACAGCTCCCTTGCCCAGTTCACAGAAGACGCCGTGCCGCAGGGCCGTGAAATAGTCCCGGCCCTCCTGGCGCGCCTGTGCAGCAATTTGAGGCTGGCAATCTTTGAAATGGACGTGCCAGATACGATCGCCGAAACGGCGCAGCCCATCCAGCACGGTTTGACCATCATTGCTGCCGGAGCCGTAGAGGTAGTGGCCGGTATCAAAGACCAGCCCGATCAGATCGGCGTCGGTCAGGTCGAGGAAGCGAGTGATCTCCTGCGGCGTCTCGACGTAGCCCGCGCAGTGATGGTGGAAGGCGACGGGCAGGCCGGTGGCGGAGCGGACGGCGTGGGCAATGCGCTCGGCCCCACGCGCAAAAGTTTCCCATTCGACGGCGTTCAGGCCCAGATCGGTAGTGACACGCCCGGCAAAACGGGTGCGCAGGGGATCTGCGCCGTTATCGTCGGCCAGAATGATGAGCGGGGACGTCTCGCTCTGGCCGCAGTCAGCAACGGAAGCCAGCAGGCGCGCTACCTTCAGCGCCTGCGCCTCCCCGGCGGCATGGGCCTCCGCGTTTTTCAGCGCCACCGGAACGAACGCGCCGACCATCGCCAGGTCGCGCCGCGCCAGTTCCGCGTGGAGGGCAGCTGGTTCGGTGGGCATGTAGCCCCAGTCACCCAGTTCGGTGCCGGTGTAGCCGGTGGCGCGCAGTTCGTCGAGCATCTGCCCGTAGGGGATGCCTTTACCCTTCACATCCTCAAATTCGAGCGCCCCCCACGAGCAGGGGGCATTCGCAAGACGCATAGTCATCACTCCCGGCCTGTCAGCTAAAACGCGCGCGACCACTCGCGGGGCCAACGCTCAACGACTACTTTTTGCTGTGTATAGAACTCGATGGCATCACGTCCCTGGGCATGCATATCGCCGAAGAAGCTATCTTTCCAGCCGGAGAAGGGGAAGAAAGCCATCGGAGCCGCCACGCCGACGTTGATGCCGATATTACCCGCCTGCACCTCGTAGCGGAATTTGCGCGCCGCCGCTCCACTGCCGGTGAAAAGGCAGGCCATGTTGCCATAGGAAGCCTCGTTGACCAGAGCAATCGCCTCATCGATAGTCTGCGCGTGCATGAGGCTGAGGACCGGACCGAAGATTTCGGTGCGCGCAATCTCTCCATGCGGATTCACCTCCTCCAGCACGGTCGGGCGAATGAAGTAGCCGCGTTCGTAGCCGGGAATCTTCGCGCCGCGCCCCTCGACCAGCACCTTCGCCCCTTCACTCACCCCCTTATCGACCAGCGACTCGATGCGCTGCTTGCTCTCGGCGCTGATGACCGGCCCCATCTCAACCTGCGGGTCAAGCCCATAGCCAACCCGGCGTGTCTCTGCCGCATGGGCAATATGCTCGCGGAAAGATGAGCGGGCCTCGCCAACGGTGATAGCGACAGACGAAGCCAGGCAACGCTGGCCTGCACAGCCAAAGGACGAGTCGGCAACGATGCGCGTGGTCATCTCCATATCGGCATCCGGCAGGATCACCACCGGATTTTTCGCGCCCCCCTGGCACTGCGCCCGCTTGCCATTGGCGGCGGCGTGGCTGTAAACGTACTTCGCCACCGGCGAGGAGCCGACAAAGGAGATCGCGCGTACAATCGGGTGATCGAGCAGAGCATCAACCGTCTCTTTGCCGCCGTTGACGAGGCTGACAACGCCCGGCGGCAGGCCGAGCTGGTCGATCAGGTCAAAAACGCGGCTCATCGTCATCGGTACCTTTTCAGACGGTTTGAGGATGAAGCAGTTGCCGCAGGCAAGGGCGTAGGGCATGAACCAGAGGGGAATCATGCCGGGAAAGTTGAAAGGGGTGATGGCCGCTACCACACCCACCGGCTGGCGCAGCATGTGTTCGTCGATGCCACGCGCGATATCCTCGGAGTTATAGCCCATCATCAACGAGGGGATGCCCAGCGCGACCTCGACATTTTCGATGCCGCGCCGCAGTTCGCCCCCGGCCTCGCTCAGCGTCTTGCCGCACTCCTGCGTCGTCAGACGGGCGATTTCGTCGAAATGGTCTTCCAGCAGTTGCTTGAGTTTGAAGAGGTACTGGACGCGGTCCACCGCCGGGGTGCGCCGCCAGTCTTCAAAAGCGGCCTGCGCCAGCCGCGCCGCTTCGTCCACCTCGTCAGCCGGACTGAGCGGCACGCGCACCATTGTCTCGGCGGTCGCAGGGTTACGCACATCGAGATATGCGCTCGCCCGCGACCGTTTCCAGCTACCGCCAATATAGTTGAGAAGTTGCCCATCCTGTATCATATCGTACCCTTTCCATCTGTCGAACCCGGCTGGTCGAGGCGTTGCTGTGCCTCCTCGAAGGCCGCCGGTAATTGCTCAACGTGCATCTGCTGCGCCTCCGCCTCAAATTGCTGCGCTGCAGCCGCCAGGGCTGCACGGGCCTTCTCATCGGTGCGCGCAAACTCGGCCAGTTCGTGGCCCAGTTCCTCCAGTTCTTCGCCGCCCGCCATCATCGAGGTCAATTCTTCACGGCTGATCTCCGATCTGGCGAAGGTTCCCATGCTGCGCCCGCGATTGAGCAGCGTGAAGTGATCGCCGATGGGATAGGCATGGTGCGGGTTGTGGGTAATAAAGATGACGCCCAGCCCGCGCGCCCGCGCCTGCGCGATGTAGCGCAGCACGATGCCGGCCTCTTTGACGCCCAGAGCAGCGGTCGGCTCGTCGAGGATCAGCACTTTGGCCCCGAAGTAGACGGCGCGCGCGATGGCGACAGACTGGCGCTCACCACCGGAGAGCGTCCCTACCGGCTGCGAGGTCTCGCGTATCTGGATGCCGATACGCGCCAGTTCCTCGCGCGTCACCCGGTCAGCAAACTTCTTGTCGAAGCGGCGGAACGGCCCCCAGCCCTTTGTCGGCTCCGAACCCAGGAAGAAATTGCGCGAGATACCCATGAGCGGGATCATCGCCAGGTCTTGATAGACGGTGGCGATACCGGCATTCAGCGCATCACGCGGCGAGGAGAAATGCACCTCTTTCCCCTCAATGAGATACTGGCCCTCGCTGGGACGGTGAACGCCGGAGAGAATCTTGATCAGCGTCGATTTGCCCGCGCCGTTGTCGCCAAGCAGGCACATCACCTGGCCCGCGAACAGTTTCATGGAAATGTCCTTCAGCGCGATCACGCTGCCGAAGTATTTTGACACGTTCTGCACTTCGAGCAGGGGCAGGGTATCGGTATTGACGGTACTCATCGCCGCACCTCCATCGCCAGCTTGCGTACATAACTGTTGAGCAGCACCGCGAGCAGCAGGATAACGCCAACGACGGCCTTGTACCAGTCAGCATCCACGCCGGCAAAGACGATGCCCTGCTCGACCATGCCGAAAATCAGCGCGCCAAACATGGCTCCGATGGCCGAACCATAGCCGCCGGTGAGCAGGACGCCGCCGACGACGGCAGCGACGATGGCGATGAACTCGTTGTTCTGCCCGCGCAGGACATCGGCGCCGGTAAAGGTGACAACCTGGATGATCGCCAGCAGGCAGGAGCAGACAGCCGTTGCCACGAAGAGCAGCATTTTCACGCGCCAGACCGGCACGCCCACGTTGCGCGCCGCATTGGGGTCGCCGCCCACGCCGAAGATCCAGTTGCCGAACGGCGTCCCCACCAGCAGCCACGTTGCCAGCGCAACGAGCAGCAGCGCCCAGACAATCTCGATGGGGAACTGGTTGCCGCTGAGGGTGGTCGCGAAAATGGCATGCGCCAGCTTATAACCCGGAGCCTGATCGACGCCGCCCACCTGTGTCAATCCATTGAGAACAATATACGTAATACCGGTTGTCGCGCCGAGCAGGATGTAAGCAGTGCCGAGCGTGACGATGAAGGACGGCAGGCCGGTGCGCAGGACGAGATAGCCGTTGAGCAGGCCGACCAGCACGGCAAAGATTAGAGCCACAAGGATAGCCGCCCACAGGTTCCAGCCGGACTGCGTGGTTAAAATGGCGATAATCATGCCGGTCGCGCCAACTGTTGAGCCAACCGAGAGGTCGAATTCGCCTGCAATCATGAGCAGGGCCACCGGCACGGCCTGGATGGTGATTTCCGAGGCCACACTCAGATAGCTTGAGGTGCCTCTGACGCTGACGAAGCCGCTACTGCCTGCGACGATGGCGAAGAAAATCCAGACGGCAATGGAACCAACGACGGAACCGGTCTCCGGGCGCACCAGCAATCTGCGCAGCGGATTCACACGCAACATCCGCTCGCCGGGAGCGATATTGCCCGCGCTTCCCTGTGTTACACTCATAGATTTCCCTCCGATCTTCTAGCCAGATTGGAGCCAGCAAAACCAGTGCTGGCCCTGCTGACTCCAACCGGCAACATGCTAGCGGGTTCCCTGCGCCGTCAACTGGATCACCTGATTCACGTTAGCCGACGTGACAAAGCCAGGACCAGTTTGCAGAACGTCGTTTGCAATGGTATTGAGATTGGTCTTGTACAGCGTCAACAGAACGATGGGCAGGTATCCCTGGAGATACTGCTGCTGGTCGATGGCAAACAGCATCTGCCCGTTTTTGATCGCATTCAACACGTCAGACGACAGGTCGAAGGTAGCCAGTTTGATCGAACCAAGCTTGTTTAAGTCTTGCAGGGCTTTGAGGGCGGGTGTCGCGCCGGTCGGGCCAAGCGTCAGGATGCCGTTGATGCTGGGATCGTGCTGGAGAGCCGCCTCGATGGTCTGCTGAGTCTGCGTCGGGTTATTCAGGTTGACGCCGATCTCCTTCACTTTGCCGCCTGCCTGCTTCATGGCGTCGGTAAAGCCCTGGCAACGCTGCTCCAGGGCGGCATTACCAACTTCCTGGTTGACGCAGAGGGCATTGGTGACACCGGCAGCCGCCATCTTCTGACCGCCGCCAAAACCGGCCTGATATTCGGTCTGCCCGACATGCACCAGCACCCCCAGGCTCTTCGCAACATCGGCCCCGGAGTTGATCGAGATCACCGGGATACCCGCAGCGACCGCAGCCTTAATCGAGGGACCGAGCGCGTTGGGGTCAGGGATCGAGACAACCAGTCCAGACGGATGGGCCGCGACGGCAGCATCAATCAGGTGCGACATCGCTACCATGTCGAAGGTCGGAGGCGACTCGTAGATGGCGGTGACGCACATATCATGGGCGGCCTGGTCAACGCCCTTCTTGACCACCGACCAGAACGGGTCAGACGCCTGGCCGTGCGTGATGACGTAGAACTTGAGGCTCGAACGCGAAGCCGGACACGATGACGACGACTGCGTGGTGTTGCTCGTGCCATTTCCACAGGCCACCAGCGCAAAAAGCAGCAGCAACATCGGGATGAACGTGAGAAGCCTGCGCATGTTGTTCTCCTGTTCCTGTCCACCCACATTGTGGACAAAGATACTTCCTGAAGACGATTCACAAATGGCTTACCCCGCGAGCAAGCCCCCTGCCATCTTCCACCAGAGTCGCCCGATTTTTGCGATACACTACCTCCTTTCCTGTAAAGTAGTCACGATTGCTTTATGCTTGAGTAGTGGTGGGAATGCCAGCCTGCTGCTCCTGACCCAGGAAATAGCGTTCCTGCTTGCGCATCTCTGCCCACGCTGCGTGGGCGGCCTGCACCTGCGGCATATCGCTGACAGCGGCCACCGGCACATCCCACCAGCTATCGTATGATGGAACGCCCTCATAGCGGTCATTCTGAATGTAGATGACCGAGGTGCGCTCCACGGCCTGCACGGCGTCGAGCGCGGCCACAAACTCAGCATAGGTCTTACACTCGATGACGTGCGCGCCCAGGCTGCGCGCGTTGGCCGCCAGATCAACAGGCAGCGTTCGCACATCCTTTCCTGCCGTGTCATCGGGCAAGACGCCGTTTTGCGGGTAGACATAGCGCGTGCCGAAGCCATCCTGACCGAGCGAGCGGCTCAAGCTGCCGATGCTCTTGAAACCCTGATTATCGAGCAGCACAATGATAAGCTTATAGCCCTCCTGAATAGAGGTGACGATCTCGCTATTCATCATCAGATAGGAGCCATCGCCAACCATCACATACACGTCACGGTCAGGCGCGGCCATTTTCGCGCCCAGGCCACCGGCAATCTCGTAGCCCATGCAGCTATAGCCGTATTCGAGGTGATAATTTTTCGGGTGGCGCGCCCGCCAGAGTTTGTGCAGGTCGCCAGGCAGGCTGCCAGCCGCGCAGAGCATGATCGCCTCCGGCGAGCTTAATTCGTTCACCGCGCCGATCAGTTCGCCCTGCGAGGGCAACGGCTCGTGGCGCATAGCATAGATACGCTCAACCTCGGCATCCCAGGCGGCGTGAAGCTGTTCGGCCTGCGAACGGTAGTCGCCCGCCGCCTGATAACCGTTCAGCAGGGGCAGCAGTTCTTCCAGCGTCGCCCTGGCATCGCCGGTCAGCGCAAGGGCCGCGTGTTTGGCGGCATCGAATTCAGCCACGTTGATATTGATGAAGCGCACGTCGGGAGCCTGGAAAGCCGTCTTTGATGAGGTAGTGAAGTCGCTGTAGCGCGTGCCGATGCCGATGACAAGGTCGGCATCTCTGGCAAGCCGGTTGGCGGCAAAGGTGCCGGTCGCGCCAATCGCGCCGAGGCTGAGCGGATGGTCGTAGGAGAGACTGCCTTTGCCCGCCATCGTCTCGCCAACGGGAATGCCCGTGCGGTCAACGAACTGGCGCAGCGTCTCTGTGGCCCCGGCATAGATGACGCCGCCCCCGGCAATAATCAACGGGCGCTGGCTGGCGCGAATCAACGCCGCCGCCTGTTCCAGCGCATGGCGGTCAGGACGGTTGCGCGGGATATGCCAGAGGCGGCGGGAGAAGAAAGCGGCGGGGTATGCGAAAGCCTCGGCCTGTACGTCCTGGGGCAAGGCCAGCGTGACGGCCCCGGTCTCCGCCGGGCTGGTCAGCACGCGCATGGCCTCCGGCAGAGCCGTCAGCAGTTGTTCGGGCCGCGAGATGCGGTCCCAGTAGCGGCTGACGGGCTTGAAGGCGTCATTGACGGAAATATCCTGCGAATGCTCGAACTCCAGTTGCTGCAAGACGGGGGCGACGTTGCGACGCGCGAAGATATCGCCCGGCAGCAGCAGCACCGGCAGGCGGTTGATGGTGGCAAGGGCCGCGCCCGTCACCATGTTGGTCGCGCCGGGGCCAATCGAGGAAGTGCAGGCAAAGGTCTGCAGGCGATTCTTGACCTTCGCGTAGGCGGCGGCAATATGCACCATCGCCTGCTCGTTACGCGCCTGGTAGTAGCGAAAATCGGGCATCTGTTGCAGCGCCTGCCCGATGCCGCCCACGTTGCCATGCCCGAAGATGCCGAAGCACCCGGCAAAAAACGGCTGCTCAACCCCATCGCGTTCAACATACTGATTCTTCAGAAAGGCGATGAGAGCCTGGGCCATCGTCATGTATTGCGTTTGCATCTCTCTCCTCCCACAGATACTGCGCGTCTAAAAGCCGCCGTGTTCTTGAATAAATTGCATGACCTGATCGTGGGTGGGCATGAAGTTGGCGCAGCCATGCTCTGTCACCAGAATGGCCCCGCAGGCGTTGCCCAGTCGCGCCGCGCGATACCAGTCCCAACCACTGACGAAGCCGTAGAGAAAGCCAGAGGCGAAAGCATCGCCCGCGCCCAGAATATTGCGCACCTCAACCGGGAAGCCGGGAACGTTCACCTGCTCTATCGTGCCGTTATCGGCCACGAGATGCACGGCAGCGCCAGCCGCGCCGC